>Ga0073906_1000449_pt1 | contig 74104 bp, 68 predicted proteins | sample Inofromicrocosms_FD_65485 | JGI IMG/M metagenome (GOLD analysis project Ga0073906, IMG submission 65485) | Mouse cecum microbial communities from Vienna, Austria - Inoculum for glucosamine and mucus D2O microcosms | ecosystem: Host-associated > Mammals > Digestive system > Large intestine >...
GTCCGGCTTCTTTTCACAGCAAGCCCCGCCCAAACCGCAAGTCGGAATTATTCATGATTTTTATATTTATATGCGGTCGACGGCGGGGCTTCGCTGTTTCTGCAGGGGCGAAATGCAGGGAAACTTGTTTTTGCCCCCGCTTATTCTTATCTTTGGCTTCGCCTTAGATACTCCCGCTCGGCAAAATACAAGTAAACTTGCTTTTGCCCTCGCTTATTCGTATCTTTGCCTACAAAATTACCTCATGCAATCATGAACATCGCGACCCTTGTTTTCAATCCGATTCAGGAAAATACCTACGTCGTCTGGGACGACACGAAGGAGTGCGTCGTCATCGACGCCGGAAACAGCAATCCGAAGGAGGATGCGGCTCTGAAGAATTTCATCGACGAACGGGGGCTGAAGCCCGTGGCGGCCGTCAATACCCACGGCCATTTCGACCATACGATGGGGGTGGAGTTTCTGCGCCGCGAGTACGGCGTGCCCTTCTACCTCTCCTCGAAAGACCGGTTTCTGCTGGACACGGCCCAGGTGAGCGGATCGATCTTCGGTGTGAAGGTCCCCGCGATGCCTGGGATCGACGGCGATCTGGAGCAGATGAAGGAGTTCAGGTTCGGCGACACCCTCCTGGTCGTGATCCCCACCCCTGGCCACACGCCCGGCCATGTGGCGCTCTACGAGCCCTGCACGAAGAACCTCTTCACGGGCGACACCCTCTTCCGGGAGTCGATCGGACGCACCGACCTGCCCGGAGGCGACTATTCGTGGATCATGCGTTCGATTATCGAGCGTATCTTGCCCCTCGGCGACGAGACCACGGTCTGGCCCGGACACGGCGAGAAGACCACGCTGGGGCACGAGAGCCTTTACAACCCCTTCGTGGTCGAGGTGCTCAACGACGAGGTGAAATACAAGTAGCCATGTCCGGATTGCTGCACAGAATACTATACCGGCTCCTCCCGCTCGAAGGCTATCTGCGGGTGGTGAGCAGTCTCTTTTTCCTCTGGCACCGGCTGGGGCTGGGCCGCCGCTCGGAGGCGCTGGAGTATGTCTACCACCTGCCGCGGCTGGTTCGCGCGGGCGACGTCTGTATCGACATCGGTGCCAACCTCGGCTATTACGCCCGCACCCTCGCGCGGCTCGCCGGACCGGAAGGAAGGGTCTACGCCGTCGAGCCGGTGGCTCCGGTCCGCAAGGTGCTGAGCCGCAATCTGCGGCGGTGCGTCAACACGGAGATTATTCCCTATGCGCTGGGCGGGGAGGACCGCACGGTCGTGCTGGCCAACGACTCGGCGCGCGAGACGGGCTACCTCGGGACGGGGCGGAACTTCGTGAAGGAGAGCGGAGGTCGCAGCGACGTGGAGTTCGTGGCCGAGATGCGTCGCGGCAGCGGGCTGTTCGGAGGTCTGGAGCGGCTGGATTTCATCAAGTGCGACGTGGAGGGGTATGAGCTGCACATCCTGCGCGAGATGCGGACCGTGCTGGAGCGCCATCGGCCGACGGTGCTGATCGAGACTGGGGGCGAGAACCGTCCCGCCGTCGTCCGGCTCTTCGGGGAGCTGGGGTATGCCGGCTACACCCTCGCCGACGGCCGCGAGGTCCCCCTGACCTCCGGCAGCGGCAAGGACATTATCTTTCGTTATCAGAAATAAACAGTTGTAAAACATGCGTATCGATATCATATCTTCCGTACCCGACCTGATGGCCTCGCCGCTCAACGAGTCGATTCTGAAGCGGGCCCAGGAGAAGGGGCTGGTGGAGATCGTGGTCCACAACCTTCACGACTACGCCCACGACAAGCGCAAGACCACCGACGACTATCCGTTCGGGGGCGAGGCCGGCATGGTGATGAAGTGCGAGCCGGTTTTCGAACTCGTCGAGAAGCTGCAGGCCGAGCGCACCTACGACGAGATCATCTACACCTCGCCCGACGGGGTGCGGTACAACCAGCACGAGGCGAACCGCCTCTCGACGCTGGAGAATATCATCATCCTCTGCGGACACTACAAGGGGATCGACCACCGGATTCGCGAGCACCTCGTCACGCGCGAGATTTCGATCGGCGACTACGTGCTGACGGGCGGCGAGCTGGCTGCCTGCATCATCGCCGACTCGGTGGTGCGGCTCGTGCCGGGAGCTATCGGCGACGAGGCATCGGCCCTCACCGACTGCTTTCAGGACGACCTGCTCGCTCCGCCGGTCTACACCCGCCCGGCCGAATTCCGCGGCTGGCGCGTCCCCGACGTGCTCCTCTCGGGCAACTTCGCCCAGATCGAGAAGTGGCAGGAGGAGCAGGCCTACGAACGGACGAAGGCCCTGCGCCCCGATTTGCTCGGAGAGTAGGGGAGTCTCGAAACCGAAGAAAGTATAAAGGAAAATATTTCGGAATACGACCGGGCTCAAGCCGTTGAGGTTTGGAAAGGCGAAGCGGGTCTGTCGAACCCCTCCCTGGGGGAGGGGCTGGGGAGGGGTCGGACTTGTTAACGACGCCGCAGGCGGCGAATAGGGCGGTAGAGAGCACCGAAACCGGGAAGAATATTATAAAGGATATTTAACATGAAATACTACCTGATAGCCGGAGAGCCGTCCGGAGACTTGCACGGTTCGAATCTGATGAAGGGGCTGCTGGACGAGGACCCGCAGGCGCGGTTCCGCTTCTGGGGCGGCGACAAGATGGCCGCCGTGGGGGGAGCGGAGAATCTGGCGATGCACTACGGGAAGACCTCGTTTTTCGGGATCGTGCAGGTGCTGAAGAACCTGCGGACCATCAGGCGCCAGCTGCTCGACTGTCAGGCCGACGTGAAGGCCTATGCCCCCGACGTGCTGATTCTGGTGGACTATCCCGGATTCAACATGAAGATGGCCCGCTGGGCCAAAGAGCAGGGCATCCCCGTCTTCTACTACATCGCCCCCAAGGTGTGGGCGTGGCGCGAGTGGCGCGTGAAGGCGATCCGCAAATACGTCGACCGGCTCTTCATCATCTTTCCCTTCGAGAGGGACTATTTCCCGAAACACGGCATCGAACCGATCTTCGAGGGCAATCCGCTGGCGGATGCCATCGAGGAGCGCCGGGCCTCGCTCCCCTCGCCCGAGGAGTTCCGGCGCGAGAACGGGTTGGACGAGCGGCCCATCGTGGCGCTGCTGGCCGGCAGCCGGCGGGGCGAGATCCGCGATAATCTGCCCCTGATGGCCGAGCTGTCGAAAAAGTTCCCCGACCGGCAGTTCGTCGTGGCCGGGGTGCCGTGGCTGGAGCGGGAGCTCTACGAACGCTGCAAGGGCGACAGCGACATCCGCTACGTCTGCGACCGGACCTACGAGACGCTCTGCGCCGCCGAGGCGGCCGTGGTGACCTCGGGCACCGCGACGCTGGAGACGGCGCTGCTGGGCATTCCCGAGGTGGTGGTCTACCGGACGCTGTGGTTCCAGGTCAAGCTGCGCCCCTACGTGCTGAAGGTGAAGTGGGTGTCGCTGGTGAACCTCAATCTGGACCGCGAGGCGGTCCGCGAGCTGATCCAGTCGGACGCCGATACGACCGATGCCGAGCGGGAGCTGCGGGCCGTCCTGACGGGCGGCGAAGGACGGGAGCGGATGCTGCGCGATTTCGAGGAGCTGCGGACCGTGATCGGCGGACCGGGGGCCAGCCGCCGCTTCGCCCGGCGTATGGTGCAGGAGCTCAGGGATATGAGAAAATAGGTGCGTATGTGGGTAGGATTTCTGGTGGCGGCTCATGTCTGGATGCTGATCGGACTCTTCGTCCGGCGCTATCCGGAAACGTCGTCGGGCTATAACACGATGTCGGCGGAGCGCCGCCGGCTGGTCGATATCCGCGCGGGCGGACGGTTCGTGTCGCGGCTCCTCTTCGGCTGCGGAGCCCTGTTGGCGTTCGGAGCGCTGCTGCCTGAGCGGTGGATGCTCGGAGTGTTCTGGACCGCTGTGGGGCTGCTGTTGTGCGGCGCTCTGTGGTGCAGCTGGAGGTACGATTTCGCCCGTTCGGTCCGTCGCGTGCGGCGCGGGAAGCGGCGCTATCTGCCGCTGCTGCTGGTCGGCGACGAGTCGGAGGAGCTGATCGACGGCTATCTGGAGCGGTGCGACCTGTGGGTCTGCCGAAAGGGGGGCGCCGCCGTCGCCGTGTGTGCTGTGACGGACGAGGGAAACGGCGATTTCGAGATTCGGAATCTGGCCGTCGCGGAGCCTTTCCGCCGCCAGGGATACGGCTCGCGCCTGATGACCTGGATAGGCCTGCACTATGCCTGCAAGGGGCGTCGGCTGGTGCTCGGCACGGGCGAGACCCCCTCGGTGCTCGCCTTCTACCGCTCGTGCGGCTTCGTGCCCTACGGACGCGAGGAGGGCTATTTTACCCGCGCCTACGACCATCCGATCGTGGAGGAGGGGGTGGTGCTCCGGGACCGGGTCCTGTTACGAAAAAATCTGAAACAGTCATGAAAATCATCTGTATAGGCAGAAACTACGCCGAACATGTGGCGGAACTGCACCGGTCGGTCGGCGACAGCGGCCGGATGCCCTCGGAACCGCTCTTCTTTCTGAAGCCCGACACGGCGATGCTGCGCAACAACGACCCCTTTTACATTCCGCACTTTACGCAGGAGGTCCACTACGAGTGCGAGCTGATCGTGCGGATCAACCGTGTGGGCCGCTGCATCGAGGAGCGTTTCGCCCGCCGTTACTACGACGAGGTGGGACTGGGCATCGACTTCACGGCGCGCGACCTGCAACGCCGGGCCATCGCCGAGGGACTGCCCTGGGAGGCGGCCAAGGCGTTCGACTACTCGGCTGCCATCTCGCCTCAGTTCCTCCCGCTGGCAGAGCTGGGGGGCGATGTCCAGCGCCTGCATTTCGACCTGAAGATCGACGGAGACCTGCGCCAAAGCGGCTATACGGGCGACATGCTCTTTCCGGTCGACCGGCTGATCGCCCACGTCTCGCGCTTCGTCACCCTGCGCATGGGCGACCTGCTCTATACGGGTACGCCGGTCGGCGTGGGTCCCGTCGCGCCCGGACAGAATCTGGTGGCGACGCTCGAGGGCCGCAAACTGCTCGACTTCGATATCCGATAACCATATAATAGGATCAAAACCATGCTTTTGCACGAAAAACTGAAAGGTTTCCGCCTGCTGCTGGCTTCGCAGTCGCCCCGGCGGCGGGAGCTGCTGGCGGGCAGCGGACTGCCCTGCGCGCTCGAACCCCGTTACGAGGTGGAGGAGCTCTATCCCGACACGCTGCCGGCCGGCGAGGTGCCGCTCTACCTTTCGCGACTGAAGAGCGAGGGGCTGCCCCGGCCGCTGGAGCCGGACGAGATCCTGCTTACGGCCGACACGGTGGTGATCGCTGCCGGAGAGATTCTGGGCAAGCCCCGTGACCGCGAAGATGCCCTGCGCATGCTGCGGCTTCTGTCGGGGCGGGGACATACGGTGGTGACGGGCGTCACGCTGCGCAGCGCGGAGCGGGTGCACTCCTTCTCGGCGAGCTCCGAAGTCTTTTTCCGGCCGTTGAGCGAGGAGGAGCTGGCCTACTACGTCGACACCTTCCGCCCTTACGACAAGGCCGGGGCCTACGGCATTCAGGAGTGGATCGGCTATGCTGCCATCGAACGGATCGAGGGTTCGTTCTACAACGTGATGGGGCTCCCCGTGCAGCGGCTCTACGTCGAACTGGAGGGTTTCATCGACCGGATGGAAAACCGTTAGGCTTTTTCGCGCGATTTTCCTAACTTTGCATCCCCTCCCGAAGGGGATAAACCCGGAAACAAGATGGAATCGAAGATACTCAACGGATTGAACCCCGCCCAGCGGGAGGCGGTGGTGAACTACGACTCGCCGTCGCTCATTATCGCCGGCGCCGGCTCGGGCAAGACGCGCGTGCTGACCTCGCGCATCGCCTACATGATCGAGCAGGGGGTGGACCCCGCGCGGATCATGGCGCTCACCTTCACCAACAAGGCGGCCGAACAGATGCGCGAACGGATCGCACAAATGGTGCCCGGAGGCCGCAGCCGCTGGATCCGCATGGGTACGTTCCACTCCGTCTTCTCGCGTATCCTGCGCGAGAACGCCGACCGGATCGGCTATCCGGACAGCTATACGATCTACGAACCGTCGGACTGCAAGAACCTGATAAAGACCATCGTCAAGGAGCTTCGGCTGGACGAGGACAAATACAAGCCCAATACGGTGCTCTCGCGTATCAGCATGGCCAAGAACTGCCTGGTGACGCCGGGCGCCTATGCGGCCAATTCGGTCTATGCCGCCGAGGACCGGCAGCGTCAGCAGCCCGAATTCGGAAACATCTACAACCAGTACTGCCAGCGGTGCAAGCGCAACGGGGCGATGGATTTCGACGATCTGCTGCTGCAGACCAACATCCTCTTCCGCGACTGCCCCGACGTGCTGGCCCGCTATCAGGAGCACTACCAGTATATTCTGGTCGACGAGTATCAGGACACCAACTATGCCCAATATATCATCATCCGGCGGCTGTCGCAGACCCATGCGCGGGTCTGCGTGGTGGGCGACGACGCCCAGTCGATCTACTCGTTCCGCGGGGCCAAGATCGAGAACATCCTCTCGTTCCGCAACGACTATCCCGGTGCCCGGACCTTCAAGCTGGAGCAGAACTACCGCTCGACCCGCACCATTGTCGACGCGGCCAACTCGGTGATCGTCCACAATGCGAAGCGGATGGAGAAGAACTGCTTCTCGGAGGGGGACCGGGGCGAGAAGATCCGACTCATGCGGGCCTATACCGACCGCGAGGAGGCCGATCTGGTGGCTTCGTCCATCCACGACCGGATCCGCGAGACGGGCGATTCGTGGAGCGAGGTGGCGGTGCTCTACCGCACCAACAGCCAGTCGAAGAGCATCGAAGACAGCCTGCGCCACCGCGGTATTCCCTATCGTATTTACAAGGGTTCTACCTTCTACGACCACAAGGAGATCAAGGACCTGCTGGCCTACCTGCGGCTCGTCATCAATCCGCGTGACGACGAGGCGTTCCGACGGATCGTCAACTACCCGGCCCGCGGCATCGGCAACACGACCGTCGACCGGATCGCCGCGCTGGCAGCCGAACGGGGCGTGTCGATGTGGGAGGCCGTCGATGCGCTGGTGGCCGAGCCGACGGCGGACGCCGTGCAGAAGACCATCGTGCGGAAGGTGACCGAGTTCGTCGCCCTGATCCGTGCGCTTTCGCTGCTGCGGGTGGAAACGGGTCTCTACGAGTTCGGTCTGGAGGTCGCCCAGCGGTCGGGCATCCTGCCCCTCTACCGGCTGGAGAACAGCCCCGAGGCGGCCAGCGCCATCGACAACATCGAGGAACTGTTGAACTCCATGCAGGAGTTCCGCAAGCAGCGGGATGCGGAGATCGCCGCCGGCGAGCGTTCGGAGGAGGATCAGGCCACCGTCGAGGAGTGGATGCAGAGCGTGATGCTGATGACCGATCAGGACAAGGACGATCCCGAGGATCGGAACCGCGTGACGCTGATGACCGTCCACTCGTCGAAGGGACTGGAGTACAAATACGTCTTCATCGTCGGCATGGAGGAGAACCTCTTTCCGTCGCAGCGGGCCGCCGAGTCGCCCGACGGCATCGAGGAGGAGCGCCGGCTCTTCTACGTGGCCCTGACCCGCGCGAAGGTGGCCGCCACGCTCTCCTATGCCGAGTCTCGTTTCAAATGGGGCAACATGGAGTTTTCGCGTCCGAGCTGTTTCCTGAAGGAGATCGACCCGCAGTATCTGGAGATCGAGGGAGGCGGGGAGCGGACGCCGCGTACGCCGTTCGAGCGCCCGGAGCGGTCCCGCCCGAACGCATACGGGGCGCACCGATCCGCGTCGATCGAGGATCTGAAAAAACGGTTCGACTACCGCTTCCGGCAGCCGGCGGAGGGCGGTGCGGCGCCGAAGCCGGCCCGCCGGCCCGATCCGGCGATGGTGGCCGAACCCCGGCCTGCGGTGGAGAATCTGCGCCGCATCTCCGCCCGTCCGGCCGGAGGCGGAGCCGCTCCGGCCGGTGCCTGCCCCTATGCTGCGGGCGAGCGGGTGGAGCACGCCAAGTTCGGCGTGGGCACCATTCTGCGGGTCGAGGCCGCGAGCGGCGATCACCGCCTGACGGTCGATTTCGACGGGGTGGGGGAGAAGACCCTGCTGTCCAACTATGCCAAACTGAAAAAACTGTAAATCCATGACGACGAAGGAGCGATATGCAGGCGTCATCGCCTGGTTCGAGGAGCACATGCCCGTAGCCGAGAGCGAGCTCCGCTACGAGAATCCCTATCAGCTGCTGGTGGCCGTCATCCTCTCGGCCCAGTGCACCGACAAGCGGGTCAACATGACGACCCCGGCCCTCTTCGAGGCCTATCCCACCCCTGAGGCGATGGCGAAGGCTGCGCCCGAGGAGATTTACGCCTACATCAAGAGCATCTCCTATCCCAACAACAAGGCGAAGAACCTGGCCGGCATGGCCCGGATGCTCTGCGAGGAGTTCGGAGGCGTGGTGCCCAGCGACCTGAAGGAGCTGCAGCGGCTGCCGGGCGTGGGGCGCAAGACCGCCAATGTGGTGGGAGCCGTGATCTGGCAGAAGGAGGTGATGCCGGTCGATACGCATGTTTTCCGCGTCTCGAACCGCATCGGCCTGACGAACCGCTCGAAAACCCCGCTCCAGACCGAGCTCACGCTCGAGAAGCACATCCCGTCCCATCTGCTGCCCGTCGCCCACCACTGGCTGATTCTGCACGGACGCTACGTCTGCACGGCCCGCGCTCCGAAGTGCGGCGAATGCGGGATCCGCACCTGGTGCAGGGAGGCGGCCGCGGCCGACAAACGGTAGTCTTCGCCCGATTTGTTGGGATTCCCCGAAATTTTATTATCTTTGTGAAAATCTTCTCCCGTGCGGAACTTCTGTTCCGCACGGGAGAACAACCAACCGGAGCCTATGAAATTGTCGAATGAGCAAATCGAAGCGTTGCAGAAACTGTTGGCTCGCGAGCAGCAGCGGATCGTGCTGCTGGCCCATACCAATCCCGACGGCGACGCCATCGGATCGTCGCTGGCCTGGGCGAGCCTGCTGAGAAGCATGGGGCACTCTGTGACCTGCATCGTTCCCAACAAATACCCCTATTTTCTGGACTGGATGCCGGGAATCGATCAGGTGGTGATCTTCCGCAACGAACCCGAGAAGGCGCAGGCGGCCGTAGCTGCCGCGGATATCCTCTTCTCGATGGATTTCAACGCCATCTCGCGACTGGAGTCGTTGAGCGACACCATCGCGGCCAATGTCACGGCCAAACGGGTCCTGATCGACCACCACCTCTCGCCGCAGGAGCCTTTCGACGTGCAGTTCTCCTTCCCCGATTCGTCGTCGACCGCCTTCGTGGTCTACTCGCTGATCGAAAGGATGTACGGCACGGAGCGGATCTCCGCCGAGATGGCGGCCTGCCTCTACGTGGGCATGATGACCGACACCGGCAACTTCTCTTTCTCGTTCCTTACCCCCGCCCTCTACCGGGCCGTGGCGGTGCTGGCCGAGAAGGGAATCGATATTCCCGCCATCCATAACAACGTCTACAACGCCTACACGGCCGACCGGGCCCGCCTGTTCGGCTATGCCATCGACCGCAAGATGGAGATCTTCCACGACGGTACGGTCGCCCTCATGTCGTTGAAGGAGCACGAGATGCGCCGCTTCAATTTCCAGCAGGGCGACAGCGAGGGCTTTGTGAATTACGCCCTCTCGATCAAGAAGATCCGCATGTCGGTCATGTTTCTGGCCCACCGCAAGTTCATCCGCGTGTCGCTGCGTTCGCGCGGCGAGGTGGACGTGAACCGCTTCGCCCGCCGGTATTTCGAGGGCGGCGGCCATCACAATGCCGCCGGCGGCAAGTCCTACGTGTCGATGGAGGAGACCATCGAGCACTTCAAGCGGGCCGTGGAGGAGTATGCCCGCGAGGGGCATCTGTAATTCCCGTTGCCTACATAAAGAAAGGGGGCTGTCCGTTACGACAGCCCCCTTTCTTTATGGAACCGGATCGTATCCGCTCCCGCCCCAGGGGTGGCAGCGTGCCAGCCGCTTCAGGGCGAGCCAGCCCCCTTTGAAAGGGCCGTAGCGGCGCACGGCCTCTGCGGCGTATTGCGAGCAGGTCGGGGTGTAGCGGCACGAAGGCGGGGTAAAGGGGGAGATGGCGTGGCGATAGAACCAGATCAGCCCCAGCAGCGGCGCCGACAGCAACCGCCGGAGGATGCTTCGGACCTTTCCGGCCAGGCCGTTCATCGGGCGGAGATTTGTTCGGAAACCTTGCGGAGAATCTTCTCCACGGCGCTGTCGATGCGCCGGTAGTCGACCCGCTCCTTGGCCGAATAGATCAGCGCGAGGTCGAGCGAAACGCCTTGTTCGAAGTGCAGGGCCGCTTTCCGCAGCCGGTAGCACTCCTTCATGCGGCGGCGGAGCAGGTTGCGTTTGTTGGCCCGCTTGTGGTAGCGTTTCGGGGTGGAGAAGAGTACCCGGACGGAGTTTCGGGTGTCGCTCTCCGCGAAAAAGAGGTAGCGCAGCGGGTAGACGAATCCGCCCTCGCCGCTCTCGAAGAGCCGCCGGATGGCTCCGAGCGTCCGCAGACGTTCGGAGCGGGAGAGCGTTCGGTCGGTCATGTCACTATTTCTTTGCGGAGGGTGCGGCCGTTCGGCGGGAACGGCTCTTCTTGGCCAGCTTGTGCTGCTGGGTGCGGATGAACTCCTCCTTTTCGGTGTCGGTCTTCAGCTCTACGTCGGCGATCTCTTCGTTCTTCGCGCGGCGTTCGAGGTAGATCTCGACGGCACGGGCCATCGACGGAGCCTCGGGCGACGGGGCCGAAGCCTTGACGGTCATGCCCGCCTCGATGGCGGCCCGCAACGTGCCCTCGCCGAAGGTGGCGATGTGGGGCAGCTCCCCGGCCGATGCCTGCTGGATCAGCGCCTTGACGTCCGACGGCGAGTAGAGGGCCATCAGATCGAAGGCCTTCAGGTCCACCCCGTGCAGGTCGGTTGCGACCGTGCGGGCCAGAATCACCGGATCGACCTTCAGTTTCAGCTTGGCGAGCGTCTCTGGCAGTTCGGGCTTGTGGGGCTCACTCAAGGCCAGCAGGAACCTTTCCTCCTTGTGCTTGATAATGAGTTCGATGAAGTTGGTGAACGATCCGTCGGCGAAGGAGATTTTCCGTTTCCGATAGACGATGTACTTTTGCAGATAGAGCGCCACGGCCTCCGTCTGGCAGATGTATTTCATGGTTTCGGGCACGGTGATGCGCGCCTCCTCGCAGATATGGAAGAAGCTGTCGACCGTCGTGCGCGACGTGAAAATGACTGCGGTATGATCCAGAATTTCGACTCGCTGGCCGCGGAACTCCTTCAGAGATACGCCCACGACCCGGATCAGCGGGTTGTATTCGATCTCAACCGCGTGTTTCTTCGACACTTCGAAGAAAGGGGATTTTTCGGGAATGGCGGGCCGGGGTTGAGACACCAAAATCTTACTTACTTTCAACTCTAACCGTATTTAGTTCTTCGTTAACATCTTGTCGCAAGCAGCCATACCAGGCTGATCGGAAAGCATTCTACAGCGCAAAGGTACAAAATCCAATGCAAAATAGAAACTTTTTTCGCCAGAAACAGCGTAAAGCTCTCTTTTAGGAACAGCATCGCGACCGTTCCGGACAGCAGGAGGGTGGTGTAGAGCCAGAACGACCCTTCGCCGGGCGGGCAGAGCGACAGCAGCAGGGCCGAGGGCATGGCCGCGACGGTAACCAGTCCGAAAAAGAGCACCTTGTAGTGGACGATGGCCCGTGTCAGGTCGGTGCTCAGGGTGATGCGGCCGATCAGATGCAGTGTTCCGCACTGGAAGGCGGAGATGCCGAAAACGGCGAGCAGCGCCGTCATCAGCAGGCCCATCGTGCCGTAGGCGGCACCCGGGGTTTCTCCGGCGAACCGCACGGCGAGCACGGCGGTCATCAGTAAGCCGATGACGGCTGCCGTCTGCACCGAACCGTCGGTGCCGATCTTGCCGCCCCTTTCGCGTACGTATTCGTTGTGGTGTCGCGAAAAGAGGCCTACGATGTCGTGGAAGTGGGCGCAGATCATCAGCATGTAGGCGATAGCCAGCAGCAGGACGATCCCCTGGAACAGGGGGTGGTCGGTAAGCGCTTCGGTGTAGGGGACGCCGGCGACGGTGCCGGCAACCAGTTCCGAATCCGGGCCGAAGGCCTGCTCGGCCGTCAGTACGGGGTCGAAGGGCTCGGCGGCCGACAGCGAGTCGGCCGTCCGGTCGGTAAGGTCCGAAAGCTGCCCGATGGTCTGCATGACGGCCGGGCGGAACAGCGTGTCGGTTTCGGCCGCGGCGGCGAGGGTGTCCGCCGTCTCCGCGACTGGAGCGGCGGGTGAAGTCAGAGTGTCGACGATGGGCTCGGTCATGATTCGAATACGCGTTTGAGGGTGATGCGGATGGTCGTCCCCTTGCCGATCTCCGACTCCACGACGGCGATCCGCCCCTGGTGGTACTCCTCGACGATGCGGCGCGAGAGCGAAAGCCCCAGCCCCCAGCCGCGTGTCTTGGTGGTGAATCCCGGTTCGAAGATCCGCTTCCAGTTGGCCTTCGGGATGCCCTTGCCGGTGTCGCGAACGTCCACCATCACGTGCCGGTCGTCCGACGAGAGGGTGACCGTGATGGCTCCGTGGCCCTGCAGGGCGTCGAGGGAGTTCTTCATCAGGTTCTCCACCACCCACTCGAAGAGGGCCCCGTTGATGTTGGCCCACAGCGGAGCGATTGCCAGTCCGTTGTAGTCGAGCGTCACGTTGCGGGGGATGCGCTTGCGAAAGTACATGACCGATTCGCCCACCGTTTCGTTGATATTGGCGAGGGTGAGCGGCGTCTCCGACCCGATCTTCGAGAAGCGGTCCACGATCTTCATCAGATGGGTCAGGTCCTTGTTCATCTCCTCCACGGCCGTCGGGTCGACAGCCTGGCTGCGGAGGTATTCGATCCACCCCAGCAGCGACGAGGTGGGGGTGCCCAGCTGGTGGGCGGTCTCCTTCGCGAGTCCGATCCAGACGCGGTTCTGCTCGTCCCGCTTCGTGGAGCGGAAGGCGATGAAGCCCAGCAGGATGAATATCGTTATGACACAGATCTGAATGTAGGGGAACCAGACGAGCGATTTCAGCAGCGACGACCGGCCGTAGAAGATCAGGTGGTAATGGTCGCCCGACCAGCGGTCGTAGTCGATCCGGATGGGGCGGTTCTGATCGGCCATCTCTTCCAGCCGTTTGCGCAGCAGGTCGGGCCGGTCGGCCAGACGGGCGAGGGAGGGGTGCGTCCGCAGAGCGTTGAGGTTTTCGTCGGTGATCACGAACGGAATGTCGTTGCGGCTGTCGACGATGTAGTCGATCAGCGGGTCGCCGCCCGTCAGCAGGTCGCCCGTCAGGCCGTTGCGGTTGGCACGCTCCAGCGCGTGGGCCCACAGCTCCACGTCGTGCTGTTCGCGTACCTTGAGCCGGCGGGCCATGCGGTCGGTGAAGAGCAGGGAGAGCGATCCCAGCAGGATGCCCGCCACGATCACCACCACCCGGTTGCGGAACGAGAATATGTCGCGACGAATCTTCATGGGTCTACGGCTCCTTTTCCGGATCGGCCGGCGTCTGCTCCTCGGCGCGCAGAACCGCCCGCCAGGCCGGCGGATCGAGCAGCAGGTCGGCGGCGGCCCGCACCTCGGGGTCGCTCCGCAGGTTGTGGGCGATCATGCCGGCCATGTAGGCGTGTCGCAACACGATGTCGGAGTTGATGGTCTCGACGATCTCGTCGCGGTAGGTTTCGAGGTTGGTCTCCTTGTCGTCCTTGAGCTCGGCCTCCATCTCGTCGATGCGCTCCTGCAGACGGGTGAAGTTGTCCGCCTTGGCGGCCTCCTTCATCGCCTTCAGCATGCGGCGCGAAGCCGACTCATAGGGCACCTCCTTCTCGGCCATGAAACGCAGGAAGTCGGCGTAGTCCGTATCGGTGATCGAGAAGCTGCCGACGTCGATCGTGTCGGCGGCGTGGCGCTTCATGTATTCGTCCACGAAGTCCTCGATGATTCCCAGCGAGTAGAGCGTCACGGCGAACCGGCTGACGTAGCGAGGTTCGAGCTTGCGGTCGGGGGTGATGCCGCCGCCGTCGTAGACCTTGCGGCCGCCGGCCGTGCGGAACTCGCGCACCAGCGAGTCGGCCACCTCGGTTCCCCGCTCTTCGTCGTGGGCGGAGTAGTCGATGGCCTGGATGCACCGTCCCGAGGGGATGTAGTATTTTCCGGTAGTCAGTTTCAGGTAGGCGTTGTAGCCCAGCGGACGGGTGGCTTGCACGAGCCCCTTGCCGAAGCTCTTCTGTCCCAGCAGGACGGCCCGGTCCAGATCCTGCAGCGAGCCCGCCACGATCTCGGCGGCCGAGGCCGTGTTGCCGTTTATCAGCACGACCAGCGGCGTCTCGGGCAGCAGGGGCTCCTGCTGCGTGCGGTAGATCTGCTCTCCGGCGCGCCCCCGCGTGCGGATCACCTCGGTTCCCTTCTGCACGAAGAGACCTACGATCTTCACCGCCTCCTGCAGGATGCCGCCGCCGTTGTTGCGGTAGTCGAGAATCAGCCCCTTCAGCTCGCCCTCGCCGCGCAGCTTCTCGATGGCGCCGCGCATCTCGTCGTAGCACCCTTCGGTGAAGTCGCTGTGCTGGATGTAGCCGATGCCCGGCTCGATCCATCCGGCGTAGGGAACCCCCGGGATGGCGATCCGCTCGCGCTTCAGGGTCAGGGTCTCCTCCTTGTCGGTGAGCAGATGGCGGACGGTGACCTTTACGGTCGTGTTGGGGTCGCCCTTCAGGCGGTCGCTCACCTGCGCGTTCGTCCACCCCTTGGCCGACTGGCCGTCGATAGCCACGATCCGGTCGCCGATGCGGATGCCCGCCCGGTCGGCCGGCGAGTTCTCGTAGGGCTGCGCGAAGATCACGTAGTCGCCCTTCTGGCGGATGAGCGAACCCACGCCGCCGTATTTGCCCGAGGAGAGCTGGTCGAATTTCTGCATCTCCTCCTCGGGCAGGTAGGAGGTGTAGGGATCCAGCCTGCGGACCATGCCGGCCGCGGCGTCCTCCATCAGCCGGTCGGGGTCCACCTCGTCGACATACCCGGTCGACAGCTCGCGCATCATGTTGATCAGAATCTCCATGTTGCGGCCCAGACCGAAATCGTTCTTCGCCGCGAACAAACCCGTTGCGACGACGGCCGCCAGCAACAGGACATATCCAGCCTTTTTCATCTTCGTTCTCCGTTCGTTAATTCTCCTTCAAATGGGCCAGGTAGCCCTCCAGCCGCCAGGCCGCCCGCACCGTCGCGCGGCGGATGCCTTCGATCTCGATCCACTGGCCGTACTGGCTCACGCGCAGTTCGTCCTCGAAGAGCAGCGTGAGCCGCTTTAGCGGGTCGGCACCCCGGAACAAGAGCTCCTCTCCCGTGTCGCGCACGAGTTCGAAGCCGCAGGCCCGCATGGCGTTCAGCACCTGGGTGCGATGCAGCTCCAGGTCGCCCTCCACGCGCCGCACCCCGAAGCCGAACCGGGGATAGGCTGCTGCCAGCGCCACGACCGCCGCCAGCATGGTCCACCCCCGCGGGGTGCCCAGCAGCTGCAGGCGTAGCGTCTCGACGAAACCGTCGGCCAAAGGTTGTGCCATAGTGCCGGTGAAGTACATCACGGCCATGATCGCCGTATAGAGAACGATCAGCAGAAGGAGATATTTTACGGAGCGGATCAGGTATTTCATAAAGGTTGTCGTTTTTAGGATTCGTTGTCAGCCTTTTCCGGGAAACGGCGGGTGATGGCGTCGGCCACCTGCTGCATCAGCCACTTGGGAGTCGAGGTGGCGCCGCAGATGCCCACCGTCTCCGCGCTCCGGAACCATTCGTCGTGCAGTTCGGCCGCCTCCTCGACCACATGGGTCGCCGGATTGGCCCGGCGGCACACCTCCGAGAGCACCTTGCCGTTCGACGACTTGCGGCCGCAGACGAACAGCACCACATCGAATCGGCGGGCGAAAGCCTCCAGCCGCCCCTCGCGGTTGGCGACCTGACGGCACACCGTGTCGTCCACGGTCACCGCTTCGGGATCGGCGGCCCGTCGGCGCATCTCGGCCCCCAGCTGTTCGAAAAGCGCTACGCTCTGGGTGGTCTGCGACAGAAAGTGGATCGGCCGTCCGAAGTCGATCGACGCGAGGTCCTCCTCCCGCTCGATCACGATGGCCCGGTCGTCCACCTGCCCGGTGAGTCCCACCACCTCGGCGTGGCCCCGCTTGCCGAGAATGACGACCTGCCCGCCCAGCGGAGCCATCCGTTCGTAGGCCAGTTTGACCTTCTCTTGCAGGCGCGCTACGACGGGGCAGGTGGCGTCGATCACCTCGATGCCCAGCCTTTCGGCCCGTCGATAGGTCGAGGGAGGTTCGCCGTGGGCCCGGATGAAGAGCCGGCGTCCGTCCAGCCGCTCCATGTCGTCGTGGGTTACGGTCCGCAGCCCCAGCTGCTCCAGCCGCTGCACCTCGACGCGGTTGTGCACGATGTCGCCCAGCGAGTAGACCCGCTCGCCCCCGGCCAGCGCCTCCTCGGCCCGGGTGATGGCCCGCACGACGCCGAAGCAGAATCCCGAATGTTCGTCGATCTCGATCTTCATGGCTCAAAAGGATGTCGGTCGGATCAAATCCGGGCCGTGACCTCGGCGTAGAGCTTCAGGAACCACTCCATCTGCTCCTCGACGGTCATGCGGCTGTTGTCGAGTTCGATGGCGTCCTCGGCCCGGCGCAGGGGCGAGGCGGCGCGGTTCATGTCGGCGTAGTCGCGCGAGCGGACGTTGCACTCGATCTCCTCGAGCGACACCCGTTCGCCCTTGGCGGTCAGTTCGTCGTAGCGGCGGCGGGCCCGGACCTTCGGGTCGGCAGTCATGAAGAGCTTGATTTCGGCCTGCGGGAAGACCGTGGTGCCGATGTCGCGGCCGTCCATCACGATCCCCTTCCGTCCGCCCATCTCCTGCTGCAGGGCTACCAGTTTGCTCCGCACCTCCGGAATGGCGCTCACGCCGCTCACGCAGTTCGATACCTCGATGGTGCGGATCCTGCCCTCGACCCGGTCGCCGTTGACGTAGATGTCGCTGGCGCCGCGCTCGGGGTTGAAGCGGAAGGCGATGGAGATTTCGGGCAGCAGCCGCACGACGGCCTCTTCGTCGACGATGCCCGAGCGGATGGCTCCGTGTTCCAGGGCGTAGAGCGTGACGGCGCGGTACATGGCGCCCGTGTCGATGAAGATGTACCCCAGCTTCGACGCGATGGCCTTGGCGAAGGTCGACTTGCCGCACGACGAGAAGCCGTCGACGGCTATGATGATCTTTTTCTTTTTAATGTCCGACATGGGGGAATATATCAAAAAAAGTGGATAGAATCGTATAGATGCCCAGCACGCCGATGATGATGCCGGCCAGGTGGTTGATCGTGAGCATGTGGCGGGGGCGGAACCGGCGCCGGAAGAGGTTGATGACGAAGGCCAGCAGGCTCCACCAGGCCAGCGAACCGCCGAAGAATCCGGCCATGACTACGCCGCCGCGCACCATGCCGGCGAAGTCGAGCGTCTCGACCGTGGCGATCTTGAAGACGGCGAAGAAGGCCAGGATATAGGGGATCACCATGATGAAGTTGGCGATCGTCAGTCCGAAGATCGAGACGAAATCCTGCCAGGGCGACATCTTGCCGGCCCGGTTGCGGCGGATCTGCGGCACGGGGTTCTGAGAAAAGACCCACACGCCGACCACCACGACGAAGATGCCCCCCACGACCCGCAGCAGGGTGTTGTACTGTTCGATCTGGGTCTGCAGCATCGCGTAGCAGAAGTAGGCGATAAGGGCCATGAAGGTGTCGGCGCACGTCACGCCCAGCCCCGAGATGAGCCCTGAGCGGCGGTTCTTGCTCAGGGTGCGCTGAATGCAGAGCACCGCGACGGGCCCTACGGTGATGGAGGCGGCCACGCCCACGCAGAATCCGCGGAAAAGTACCTCTATGATATCCAAACTCATCGTTTCGTTATTATAATCGCATTAGCCGTCAAAGGTACGAAAAGAAAGTGAAAGGTGAAAGCGGAAAGGCGAAAACCGACCTGTTCCGGAGAATTTTATCCCCGTTTTCCGGGCGGGAAATTAAAATCGGAACAACCTTTTGCGCTTGTGCATTTTTATATTACATTTGCCGTGTGAAAAGTTCGCTTACGCTGCGCCGCTTCATAGCCTCTCTGGCGTCGGTCGTGCTGCTCGCTCCCGGGTGGCTCGGTCTCAGCGGAATCACCCTCTTCGCCGGCTTCGTCCCCCTGCTCTGGATCAGTGCCTCCTACGACGGTTCGCGCCGGTCGTGGTGGGCGGTCTTCGGCTGGGCGCTGCTCGTCTTCGCGGGGTGGAACCTTGCGACCGTCTGGTGGATCTGGTATGCGACGCCCGTGGGCCCCGTGGCGGCCACCCTCGCCTCGTCGTTCCTGAACATGGTGGCCTTCATGCTCTTCCATACCGTCTCGAAAAAGGGGCGGAAGTCCTTGGCCTACACCCTTTTCGTTGCGGGTTGGATCGCTACCGAATACTGGTATACGGTGGGCTCCTTCTCCTGGCCCTGGCTCATTCTGGGCAACGGATTCTCGCACGACGTAAGGCTGGTGCAGTGGTACGAATATACGGGCGTGTTCGGCGGTTCGCTGTGGGTGTTGGTCGCCAACCTGCTGATCTTCGAGGCGTGGATGCACCGCTCGGCCCGAAGGTGGGCGGCGGCCGCGCTGGCCGTCGCGGGTCCGATGGTCCTCTCCGGGATCATCTATCTGAGCTACCGCCAGCCCTCGGAACGCTGTACGATCACCGCCCTGCAACCTAACGTGGACTGCTACGACAAGTTCGCGGGCGACGACGCCTCGCAGGAGCGCAACCTGCTGGAGCTGATGAGCGAATCCCCGGCCGGCGTCCGCTTCATCCTCGCTCCGGAAACGGCTCTGACCCGTTACATGGACGAGGCTGCGCTGGACCGTTACCCCCATTTGCGCCCCTTCGTCGATACGCTGAACGCCCGCTATCCCGACGCGCTCTTCATTTCGGGCGCCAATACGCTGCGCTTCTACGCTCCCGGTGCCCGGACCGAGACGGCCCGGTTCGACGGCCGCATCTGGTACGACCACTTCAACACGGCCATCGCCCTGAGCGGCGACGGCGTACAGGGACTCTACCACAAGGGCCGCCTGGTGATCGGGGTGGAGAACACGCCGACCTGGGTGTTCCGGGCGCTGAAATTTCTGGTGATCGACCTGGGCGGGGTCATGGGGCAGATCGGCATCGGACAGAACCGCACGGTCTTCGAGGCCGGAGGGATCCGCATCGGCCCCGCAATCTGCTATGAAGGTCTTTACGGCGACTTCTTCGGCGATTTCGTGCGCCGGGGCGCCGAGGTGATGGCTATCATTTCGAACGACGGCTGGTGGGGCGATACGCCCGGATACCGGCACCTCTTCTCCATCTCGCGCCTGCGGGCCGTGGAGCATCGGCGGGCCGTGGCCCGCAGCGCCAATACCGGCCGGTCGGGATTCATCGACTGCCGCGGCGACGTGGTCGGCCCCTCGCTGGGCTGGGACGTGCGGGGCGCCGTGACCTGCGAGCTCCCCCTGAATCGCGAGCAGACCTTCTACACCCGCTGGGGCGACTACCTCGGCCGGCTGGCCCAGTATGTCATGGGGCTCTGCCTGCTCTACTATGCGGCCTGGCGGGTCAAGCGGAAAAACCACCTCGTGGAATAGAAAAACTCTCGACAAGATATGAATTACACCCAAACTCTCGACTTCCTCTTCACGGCGCTCACCTCGTTCCAGGAGAAGGGGGCTTCGGCCTATAAGCCGGGGCTGGAGCGCATCAGCGCCTTCTGCCGCCATCTGGGCAATCCGCAGCGCAATTTCTTCACCATCCACGTCGCCGGTACGAACGGCAAGGGCTCGGTGTCGCACATTCTGGCGTCGGTGCTCCAGCAGGCGGGCTACCGCACGGGGCTTTACACCTCGCCCCACCTGCAGGATTTCCGCGAGCGGATCAAGGTCGACGGCGAGATGATTCCCAAGCAGAAGGTGGTCAACTTCGTGGACAAGCACCGCGAGAAGATGGAGGAGCTCGAGCTCTCGTTCTTCGAGATGTCGACCGCGCTGGCCTTCGACTACTTCGCCCAGAGCGACGTCGAGGTGGCGGTGATCGAGACGGGACTCGGCGGCCGGCTCGACGCCACGAACATCGTCGTGCCGCTGCTGAGTGTCATCACCAATATCGGCATGGACCATACGGCCCTGTTGGGCGATACCCCCGAGGCGATCGCCCGTGAGAAGGCCGGCATCATCAAGAAGAGCATCCCCGTCCTGATCGGAGAGCACGACCCCGTATGCGACCCCGTTTTCGAGCAGACGGCGACCGCCCTCCGCTCGCGGGTGATCTACGCCGAGGATCTTTTCCGGTGCCGCGACCGCGAGCAGCGCGAGGCGTCGCAGCTCTTCCACCTGGTCCGCACGCGCGACCGGCGTTCGTTCGATGTCGAACTCGACCTCTGCGGCGACTATCAGCAGCGCAACATCCTGACCGCTTCGGCGGCCGCCGATTTCCTCCACGAGGAGACGCCCCTTACTATTTCGCGCCGGGCCTTCATCGACGGCACCCGCCAAGCAGCCGCCTCCACGTCGCTGAACGGCCGCTGGCAGCGGCTGGGCGAACATCCGCTCACCGTCTGCGATACGGCGCATAATCCCCACGGCATGGCCTGCGTCGTCCGGCAGCTGCGCGCCTCGAAATATGAGAAACTCTATTGCGTCGTCGGCTTCGTGAAGGATAAGGATGTCGACGCCATCCTTTCGCTGCTCCCGCGCGAGGCCACCTATATCTTTACCCAGGCGAACAGCGAACGGGCACTTCCCGCGGCCGAGCTGGCCGAACGGGCCGCCGGCACTGGGCTGCGCGGCGAGGTGGTCCCGTCGGTCGCCGCGGCCGTCGCCCGGGCCCGCGAACTGGCTGCGGAGGGCGACATGATCTTCATAGGCGGCAGCAACTACGTGGTCGCCGAGGCGCTGTAATCCTTCGCGGACGGTACGAAAAAAGGGGCTGAACCAGATGGTTCAGCCCCTTTTTCGCGGTTCGGGTCATCGTTTCCTGCCCCAGAGCTTCGACATATCCTCGAGCGTCTTGCCCTTCGTCTCGGGGACGAGGCGCCAGACGAAGAGGGCGGCGGCGATGCAGATCACGCCGTAGAGCCCGTAGGCGAACATGTGGCCGAAGTTCTCGCCCATGTCGCCCAGCCGCATGTTGTACATCGGCAGGAAGGTCGACGAGACGATGAAGTTGAAGATCCACTGGAAAGCCACGGCCACGGCCACGGCGGCGCCGCGGATCGTGTTGGGGAAGATCTCGGCGATCAGCACCCAGCAGATCGGGCCCCAGCTGAACATGAACGAGGCGCTGTAGACCATGATGCTCACCACGGGCAGCAGGGCCGGCAGACCGGCGACCGCATTGCTCAGCGCGACGCCGAAGGCGCCGGCGGCCATGCCTATCGAGCCGTAGATCAGCAGCGGCTTGCGGCCCCACTTCTCGACCGTGAAGACCGCCAGCAGGGTGAAGAGGATGTTGACGATGCCCATGAAGACGGTCTGCACCATCGGGTTGCCCATGCCCATCGTGTCGAAGATGCGGGGGGCGAAGTAGAGCACGGCGTTGATGCCGACGGCCTGCTGGAAGACGCTCAGCATGATGCCGACGAAGATCACCAGCCAGCCGTACGTGAAGAGCCGCTCGGTCTTTTCGTGGGTCGTGGCCTTGATTTCGGCGAGGATGGTCCGGGCCTGCGCATCGCCGTTGATGCGGCTCAGGACCTCGAGCGCCTGGCTGTCCCGGCCCGTCATGGCGAGGTAGCGGGGCGTCTCGGGCACCAGCAGCACGAGCAGGGCGAAGAGACCTGCCGGTACGGCTTCGCTGACGAACATCAGGCGCCAGCCCGTCTCGATAGTCCAGGCGGCCGCTTCGGGATTCATGATCCGGTTGACGCCCTCCACCAGATCGATGACCGGATTGACGTTCGAGCCCAGGATCAGGAAGTTGACGAAATAGACCACCAACTGGCCGAAGATAATGGCGAACTGGTTCCACGAAACGAGCGTGCCGCGGATGTCGCTCGGGGCGATTTCGGCGATGTACATGGGGCAGATGGCCGAGGCCAGACCCACGCCGATGCCGCCCAGAACGCGGTAGAGGTTGAAGGCGACGAGCAGCCCGAAGCTCGGTTCGCCGTAGTCGAAGAGGAGGAATTCGGGGTTGTAGGAGCCCAGTGCCGAGAGGAAAAAGAGCACGCCGGCCACGAAGAGCGAGCGTTTGCGGCCCAATGATCCGGCGAGCAGACCCGAAAGGGCGCTGCCGATGATGCAGCCGATCAGGGCGCTCGACGAGGTGAGTCCGTGGATGGTGTCCGTATAGGCGAAGTCGGCGCCCATGAAGAAGGCTTGCAGCCCCTTCTCGGCGCCGGAGATCACCGCTGTGTCGTAGCCGAAGAGCAGTCCGCCGATGATGGCTACCAGAACGATGGAGAAGAGGTAGGCCCGGCTGCCCGGTTGGTTGTGAGTCGAAGTCATGGTTTGTCAGGTTAGGTTCAGGCAATTACGCGATAAGATCGGACCGAAAGGCCCGATCTTATCGCGGGAAAGGTTTTAGATATAGAGGTTTACGAGCGTCTCGTAGAGCTCCTGCTTGCCGCTGTGCGGTGTCGGCTCGCCGTTGCGGCGGGCGTAGTCGGCCACCTGCTCCAGCGTGAGTTTGCCCTCCTCGAAGGCCTTGCCCTCGCCCGAGTCGTAGGAGGCGTAGCGCTCCCGGAGCATCTGCTCGTAGGGCGAGTTCTCCAGCAGATCGGCGGCGATCAGCAGGGCGCGGGCCATGACGTCCATACCGGCGATGTGGGCGATGAAGATATCCTCCAGATCGGTGGAGTTGCGGCGGGTTTTGGCGTCGAAGTTCGTGCCGCCGCCCTGCAGGCCGCCGCCGCGCAGGATCACGATCATGGCCTGAACCAGTTCGTAGAGGTCGATGGGGAACTGGTCGGTGTCCCAGCCGTTCTGATAGTCGCCGCGGTTGGCGTCGATCGAACCCAGCATACCGTTGTCGACGGCGCACTGCAGCTCGTGCTCGAAGGTGTGGCCGGCCAGCGTGGCGTGGTTCACCTCGATGTTCACCTTGAAATCCTTCTCCAGACCGTGCGCCTTCAGGAAGCCGACCACGGTCTCCGTGTCGACGTCGTACTGGTGCTTCATCGGCTCCATGGGCTTGGGCTCGATCAGGAAATTACCCTTGAAGCCCTTCGAACGGGCGTAGTCGCGGGCCATGCCGAGCATGGTGGCCATGTGCTCCTTCTCGCGCTTCATGTCGGTATTCAGCAGCGACATGTAACCCTCGCGGCCGCCCCAGAAGACGTAGTTCTCGCCGCCCAGCTCGATCGTGGCGTCGATGGCGTTCTTGATCTGCAGCATGGCGCGGGCTGCCGTATCGAAGTCGGGGTTGGTCGACGCACCGTTCATGTAGCGGCCGTTCGAGAAGACGTTGGCCGTGCCCCACAGGAGCTTGATGCCGGTCTCGGCCTGCTTCTGCTTGGCGTAGGCGACGATCTCCTTCAGGTTCGACTCGTACTCCCCGATCGAGTCCCCCTCGTCCACCAGATCGACGTCGTGGAAACAGTAGTACTCGATGCCCATCTTCTGCATGAACTCGAATCCGGCGTCCATCTTGTGCTTGGCGATCTCGACGGCTGAGGCCCCCTCCTTCCAGGGGAAACGTTTCGTGCCTCCGCCGAACTGGTCGCCGCCCTCGGCACAGAGGGTGTGCCACCAGGCCATCGAGAAGCGGAGCCAATCCTTCATCTTGCGGCCGTAGACGACGCGCTCGGGCTCGTAGTAGTGGAATGCCATGGGGTTCTTCGAATCCTTGCCTTCGAAGGGAATTTTCCCGATCTGCGGGAAATAGGTGTTGCTTGCCATAATTTATCGTTGTGTTTTTGGTTGTTGTTTCGGTTCAGGATCGGTTCAGACGGGTTTGCAGTTCCGCTTTCCAGCGGGCGTAGGCCTCGTCGAGCACCGCCTTGCGGGAGGGGTCGGGCTCCACGCTTTCGAGCCGGCGGAGCGAGGCGAAGGCCTCTTCGCGCGAGGCGTAGAAGCCCGCTCCCAGTGCCGCTCCGCGGGCGGCGCCCAGCGAACCGTCGGTGTTGAAGAGCTCGATGCGGGCTCCGCTCAAGGTCGCCAGCGTCTCGCGGAAGAGAGGCGAGAGGAACAGGTTGGCCTTGCCGGCGCGGATCACGCTGGGGTCGAGCCCCATGCCGCGCATGATCTCCAGCCCGTAGTAGAACGAGAAGGCGATGCCTTCGTGCGCGGCGCGCACGAGGTGGGCCGTGGTGTGGCGGTTGAGGTCGATGCCCGCGAAGGAGACCCCTGTGAAGCGGTTCTCCAACACCCGCTCGGCGCCGTTGCCGAACGGCAGGACCGTGAGCCCCTCGCATCCGGCGGGCGCTTCGGCAGCGAGCGCGTTCATCTCTTCGTAGCTTAGGCCGCGGGCGATGTTGCGCCGCAGCCAAGAGTTGAGGATGCCGGTGCCGTTGATGCAGAGCAGGATGCCGTAGCGCGGCGCGCCGGCCGTGTGGTTGACGTGCAGAAAGGTGTTCACGCGCGATTGCGGATCGGCCTCGGGGCGGTCCGTCACGCCGTAGATCACGCCGCTCGTCCCGCCCGTAGCGGCCACCTCTCCGGCGTCGAGGACGTTGAGCGAGAAGGCGTTGTTGGGCTGGTCGCCGGCCCGGTAGGAGATCGGGGTCCCCTCGGGAATCCCGAACTCCCGCTCGGCGGCGGAGTTCGTGCGGGCCTGAATGCCGATCGAGGGCAGCGCCTCGGGAATCATCCCGGTCGGCAGTCCGTAGTGTTCGGCCAGGAAATCGGCCCGCCCGTTGGCGGCGAAGTCCCACAGGATCTGCTCCGAGAGGCCGCTCTCGGTGGTCGAGGGGCAGCCCGTGAGGCGGTAGGCCGCGTAGTCGCCCGGCAGCATGAAGCGGTCGATCCGTGCGAACAGTTCGGGTTCGTTGCGCTTGACCCACGCCGCTTTCGAAGCGGTGAAGTTGCCCGGCGAATTGAGCAGCCGCTCCAGACAACGGTCGCGGCCCAGCGCGTCGCGCGCCTCGTCGCCGATGGCGACGGCCCGCGAGTCGCACCAGATGATCGACTTGCGCAGGGGCCTCCCTTCGCGGTCGAGACAGACCAGACCGTGCATCTGGTAGGTGATGCCGATGGCGCGCACCTCGCTCATGGGGTGGCGCGAGGCGATGTCGCGTATCCCTTCGCCGATGTACCGCCACCACATTTCGGGGTCTTGCTCCGCCCATCCGTCGCGCAGGGTCTCGATGGGCATCTCCGTTTTGGGGTTGGTCGACGAGTCCACGCAGGCGCCGGATTCGATATCCAGCAGCGATACCTTGATCGAGGAGGTCCCCATGTCTATGCCGAGTGCTTTCATTGTCGATTCGCTCTATAATTTTTAAAATGAATGGTCCGATTCTTTCGAACGGTTAACAAAATTAGGCATTCTTTCGGGCAGTCGTTTGTAATTTTTGTCCGTTGTATGGGATTTTTTATCATTCCGTGAAAGAACCGGCCGTTCGGCCCGAACACGAAAAAGGGCCTCTGCATTACGCAGAGGCCCTTTCGACCTATTTTATCCGCTTATTTCCGGATCAGCCGGTTGATGACGAACCATCCGCCGAAGAGCTGGAGCAGCATGCCCGGCAGGCCGATGCTCAGATCCTGCACGGCGGCGGCGAGGCTGCCTGTGTAGCCCCATTCGAAGAGCGAACCCGCGAGCTGGTAGCCCAGCACGACGGCGGCCAGCATCCAGAGCGAAGCCTTGCGGAAACGTGCGGCGGCGTAACCGGCGGCCAGCGCCAGCAGCACCGACTTCACGAGGATGACGGGGAGAGCCGCGGCGGCGGGCATGCCGAAGAGGGCCGAGTTGACCAGCGGCGAGAGGAGTGCGGTCAGCAGACCGGCCTTCCAGCCGTACTTGTAGGCGCCGACGAGCGTGAAGAAGTAGATCGGCAGCCAGGTGATGCCGCCCTGCGGCAGGAGGTGTGCGAGCTGGGGCAGCACGATGTTGCCCGCCAGAAAGAGCCCTGCGACCTGATAGGTCTTGATCTGGCCGTAATCGAGCGAATAGAGTTTCAGTGACGTTGTTTCCATAGCTTTTTATTTGGTTCAAAATTATAGTTCCACCAGTTCGTATCGCTGGCTGCCCATGCCGAGCCGTTCGGCGTAGTCCAGTGTGTGCATGCCGTGTCGCGAGTCGATCCGCTCGATCAGGGCCGCCTTGCCCGGGTCGTCGGACGACCGCACCAGATCGGTGCAGGCGCGATCCAGCGCCACGGGGTCGAGCGAGGCCAGGATGCCGATGTCGGCCATCTCCGGCTCGTGCGGGTTCGAATCGCAGTCGCAGTCCACCGAGAGCCGGTTTGCCACGCTGATGTAGAGAATCCGGTCGCCCGCATGGTCGGCCACGGCCTTCGCGGCCTCGGCCATTGACTCCAGAAAGTCGTCCTGCTCGGGCAGGTCCGACCAGTCGATCTCGCGCACCCTGCCGGCCGAGTGGATCCACGCCTTGCCGGCCGAGGAGGCGATTCCGATCGACATGTTCTTGATCGCGCCGCCGAAGCCGCCCATCATGTGTCCCTTGAAGTGGGAGAGGATCACCGTGAAGTCGTAGCCGGGGTAGTGCGAACCCACGTAGTCCTCCTTCAGGTGACGGCCTCCCGCCACGGGCAGCGCCACGTCGCCGTCGGCATCCATGATGTCTACCTCGGCGATGGCCGTGAAGCCGTGCTCCTCGGCCGCCCGGAGGTGGCTTTGCGTGTCGGCCCGTCCGCCGCCGTAGGCGGTGTTGCACTCCACGATGGTGCCGTTCAACATCCGTACCAAATCGCCGATCAGGGCCGGCTTGAGGTAGTTGTGGCCTCCCGGCTCGCCGGTCGATATCTTGACGGCGACCTTCCCTTCGGCCTTGCGGTCCAGCGCCTTGTAGATCCGGACCAGACTTTCGGGTGTGATCTCCCGCGTGAAGTAGACCTTCGGGGGCTGCGGCGTGTCGGCCGCCGCGGCCGTGCGGCTGCCGCAACCTTCGGCGGCAGGCAGCATCATCGATAGAAAGAGCATGATTTTCAGGTTTTTCATTATTGTTTCAGGTTGCTTATCCTTCAGAAGCCGAACTTGAGGCCGCCCATAACCGTCGCTTTGGGCATGGGGTAGCCGTCGTTGATGGCGTAGCGCTGTGCCAGCAGATTCTCGCCCCGGACCCAGAGATCGAGCCATTTCGCCGCGCGGAACTGCACCTGCATGTCCCAGAGTACGAAGCTCTCGCGCTTCTCCTCGCCGTGTCCGGCGGTCGCGACCGCCGTGTAGAGGTCGCCTATGTATTGCAGCCCCGTCGAGACCATCCATCGTTTTGCGGTGTAACCTCCCCCGACGTAGAGCTTGTGTACGGGTGCGGCGATGACCGGATTGTCCATGTGCAGGTAGCTGTAGTTGGCATCCAGGTTCCAGCGGTCGTCGATCCGCCAGGCCGCCTGCGCTTCCGCTCCCGTGTTCCGGATCTCTCCGGTGTTGACGTTCAGGGGGGTGGCTCCCGGGCGCGGCAGGGCCACGATCAGGTTGTCGCCTTCGATCCGGAAGAGGTTGATGCTCCACGTCAGCCGGCCTTGCAGCAGCTGCTGGGCCAGCGAGAGCTCGTAGCTCCACATCCGCTCGGGCCTCAGGTCGGGATTCTGGGGCGGGAAGAGGTACATTTCGCGCAGGGTGGGGTAGCGGAACCCCTTCGAGGCGGAGAGCTTCAGTTCGAGAGCGGCCGGGAGATGGAGGGCCGCGCCGAACTGCGGCACCCACTCCGTCCCCACGTGCGAGTGGTGGTCGAGACGGAGCCCGGCATCCAGCGTCAGGAGCGAGCCGATGCTCTGGCGGAAATCGACGTAGCCCGCTACCTCGTGCATCCGGATCTCCAAATACTGATCGACCTCGCCTGTGCGCTCCCCTTCGACGTAGTAGTTGCCCTTGTCGCCGCCGAAGCGGTACCAGTCGAAGCCGACCGTGAGCCGGTTGCCGCGGAAAAGCCGGGCGCTCTGATACCAGGAGATGCCCATCATGTCGTCGTGCGACCGGAACCGGTACGCTTTCGGCCGGCTGCCGGGTGTGTAGCCGTCGTTGATCTTGTGGCGGCCCCAGTTGTAGAAGAAGCTCAGCGCTCCCGAGGTGCGTTCGTAGTCGTTCTCCACGGCGAAGGAGGTCATGCCGCGCGTGATGCGCTGGAAGGCATCTGCCAGCGGGCTTGTCTCGGAGCCCGGCTGTGCGGCGTTGAAATGGGTGACATTCGCGTCGGCCCTCACGGACCATTCGCGCGTCAGCTCGCAGCCCAGTTTGGCGTAGCCTCCGTATTGTTCGAAGTTCATGTTCGGCCGGTGGCCGTCGGTCCGGTTGTAGGAGCCGCTGACGATGCTCGTGAAGCGGCCCGAGCGGATGCGGTTGGTCAGTTCGCTCTGCAGGGTGTTGTAGGAGCCGTAGCCGACCATCCCTTCGGTTCTTACCCCCTGGTCGCGCATCCCGCGGGTGACGATGTTGACTACGCCGCCCATGGCGTTCGATCCGTAGAGCACCGATGCCGGGCCGCGCAGCACCTCCACGCGGTCGGCCATCAGCGACTGGTAGGCGTCGGCGATGGGGTGTCCCATCAGACCCATGTACTGCGGATGACCGTCGATGAGGACCATCAGCCGGCCCGAACCGCTGCCCAGACCACGCATGGAGATGGCTCCTGCTGCACCTTCCGACACGCCGTAGCCCATGACCCCGCGCGAGGTGACGAACAGGCCCGGGGTCTGCTGCGTGATGACGGGCAGCAGCGAGGGTTGCAGACTCTGCTCGATCTCGGTCCGGTTGATGACCGAGACCGTCATGGGCAGCAGCCGGACGTCGAGGGCGTGCCGGGCTCCGGTAACCACCACTTCGTCGATCTTCAGCGAGCGCCGGACGGCCGTGTCCGGTTTCTCGACCTCCTCGGCGCGGAGGGCGGAAGCCGTGAGGAGAAGCGCCGCGCAGGCGATAGGGAAAAGTCTTCTCATGATGGCAGGGTTTTCATGAAGTCCTCGATCTGTTCCAGACATTCGTCGGCCGTCGTGCACTCCCGGCAGCGGATCTCCATCGGGCACCAGCCGGTGCGGGTGCGGTTGATGATGTGATCGACGGCGACCGTGTAGCTGACCCGGACCCGGTAGCGCGCCAGCAGCTCGAGGGCCGGGTGGCTGATGACGTCGGCGAACAGCTCGCGGACGCCGCCCAGCACCATCAGGGCTGCGGCCGCCTTGCCCACCACCTTGTCGGCGATGAAGGCTCCGCGCAGCATGACGGGCTCCTCCTTCAGCAGCCGGAAGAGGTCCTTGACGCCCCTTTCGCGGAAAATGCGGATCACGTCGCCGCTGCGGATGACGCACGAACAGCGCTCCCGAAAGAGCGTATCGATGAGAAACTGCCGCTCTTCGGCGGTCAGCTCTCGGGGAGTTACGGTCGTATTCATTTCTGTTTGCACGAATCTATCTCGCGGTAATATTCACAAGTTGAGTGCCAAAAGTAGACCGGGCCGTCGGCGCCCCGCCTTTTCGGCTCAATATCGGAACTTTTCGTTCGGGGCGCAACCGTCTAAAAATCGAGCTTTTGTTTCAATACCTCCACGAAGCCGTCGATCCGCTGCATCTCGCGGGGGATGTCGATCCCCTGCGGACAGTGGGGCGAGCACTGGTCGCAGCCGATGCAGCGGGCCGCCTGACGGAGCCGCGGCACCGAGCGGTCGTAGCCGATCAGGAAGGCGCGCCTGGCCCGCAGGTAGTCGGGGTCCTGCGACGAGGCGGGCAGGTTGCCGGCGTTCACGCAGCGATTGTAGTGGAGCAGGATGCCCGGAATGTCCAGCCCGTAGGGGCAGGGCATGCAGTATTTGCAGTCGTTGCAGGGAATGGTGGGGTAGCGCAGCATGAGCCGGGCCGTCTCCTCGAGATAGGCCTTGTCGTCGTCGGTGAGCTCCGCCAGCGGGGAGTAGGTACTCAGGTTGTCCTGCAGGTGCTCCATGTAGGTCATGCCGCTCAGGACGGTCAGGACGCCCGGCCAGGTGCCGGCGAAGCGGAAGGCCCACGAGGCGACGCTCGATGAGGGGCTGCGCTGCTTGAGGTGGCCGACGATGTGGTCGGGCACGTTCGAGAGCCGGCCGCCCAGCAGCGGCTCCATGACGATGGCCGGGATGCCCCTTTTCTCCAGCTCGCCGTAGAGGTATTCGGCGTTCGTGTTGCGGGCGTTGACCTCCTTGGCGTGGAGCCAGTCGACGTAGTTGAGCTGGATCTGCACGAAGTCCCAGCGGATCTCGTCGTGGCGCGAGAGCAGGTAGTCGAACACCGCGATGTCGCCGTGGTAGGAGAAGCCGAGGTTGCGGATGCGGCCCGCCCGGCGCTCGTCGACCAGGAAGTCGAGCATGCCGTTGTCCAGGTAGCGGCTCCGGAGCGCCTCCATGCCGCCCATGCCGATGCCGTGCAGCAGGTAGTAGTCCAGGTAGTCGACCTTCAGCCGCTTCATCGAATTGCGGTACATGGCGACCGATGCCTCGCGGCTGTGAACTGCGGGGCTGAAGTTCGAGAGCTTGGTAGCCAGAAAATAGCTCTCGCGCGGGTGGCGGCTCAGGGCGATGCCCATCGCCTCCTCCGAGAAGCCCTTGCAGTAGACCGGCGAGGTGTCGAAGTAGTTCACGCCGTGTGCGATGGCGTAGTCCACCAGCCGGTTCACCTGCTCCTGGTCGATGTCGCTTCCGCCCTCGCGGCGCTCTTCGCCGGGACGGGTCGGCAGCCGCATGCAGCCGTATCCCAACAGCGATACGCGGTCGCCCGTCGTGGGGTTCGTGCGGTAGGTCATCCGGTCGGCCGGAATCTCGCCCGGTGTCGTCAGGTTGCCTGCGAGAGGGCTCTTTTTCGGGTTGCAGCCGGCCAGCGCGGCGGTCGAGACGGCGGCGCCGAGCCCCAGCCTTTTCAGGAATTCGCGGCGGTCCACGCCCGTTCTCTTATCTTGTTCTTTCATGGGAGTGTCGGTTAAATGGTGCGGTGTCGTTCGTGTCCTTCGACGTAGATGGCGCTGAAGGGGCGCGCCGGGCAGAGGTGTTCGCAGGCGCCGCAGCCGATGCAGCGCTCCGTGTTTACGGCCGGAATTTTCGGCGATTCGGGACGCTGCGGGTCGGAGGGGACCATCGTTATGGCGCCCGAGGGGCAGTGGCGAGCGCAGTTGCCGCAGGATACGCCGTCGGTCAGCACGACGCAGTTCTCGCGGATCCAGACGGCATGGCCGATCTGCGTGGCGCTCTTGTCGGCCGGCGAGATCTTGCGGATGGCTCCTGCGGGGCAGACCTCCGAACATTTCGTGCACTCGGGGCGGCAGTAGCCGCGCTCGTAGGAGCATTCGGGCTGCATCAGCCGCGTCAGGTCGCCCGAGGGGCGCAGCACCCGGTTCGGGCAGGCGGCCACGCAGAGCTGGCACGCAGTGCAGTGGATGCCGAAGTGTTTCAGCCCCTCGGCTCCCGGCGGAACGATCGGGGTCTTGCGGTCGGGAATCTTCTGATCGGCGATGGCGGCCAGTCCGCCGTCCGTTTTGATCTTCTCCTGCGCGCGCACGGCACCCGCGGCCAGCAGACCTGCCCCGATCAGGAAGTTCCGGCGTCCTTTGTCCGCCTGCACGGCGCTCTTTGCGGGTGCGGCCGCGCGGCGGTGCGTATAGGTGATGGCCCCTTTGCGGCAGAGCGCCAGACAGTCCATGCAGGCCACGCAGCGGGAGTAGTCGACGGTGTGGTTTTTCGGATCGATGCAGGCCGCCTTGCAGTTGCGGGCGCAGAGGCCGCAGCCGTTGCATTTCGAGGTGTCGATCACGGGTTTCAGCCAGGAGAACCGCGCCAGAAATCCGAGCAGCGTGCCCACGGGGCAGACGGTGTTGCACCAGGTCCGGCCGTTGCGCCAGGCCAGCAGACAGACCGCCGCGACGACGGCGAGTGGCAGCAGGGCCAGCAGACCCGGCAGCCAGTTCTCGACCGGATAGAGGGCGTAGCTGTCCATCCGTTCGGCGATGCCGGCCAGCAGGTTGTTGCCGCTGCGGTAGAGCGGGGCGAGCAGTGTTCGGACGAAGCGTCCGTAGGTGCTGTAGGGGGCCAGCAGAACCACGATGGCGTGGACGTGCGCCACCAGCGCGATGACGAAGAGGACGAATACGCCGTAGCGGAGCCACCGTTTTTCGGGCGAGTAGGCGTAGCGGTTTTTCCGGGCGCGCTTTCCGAGGGCGGCCGCTCCGTCCTGCAGTACGCCCAGCGGGCAGAGTACCGAACAGTAGATGCGCCCGAAGAGCAGCGTGGCGACGATGAGCGCCGCCACCGCGCCGAGGTTCACGGCCAGCAGGGCGGGCAGCAGCTGGATGCGGGCCAGCCAGCCGAAAAGGGGGTGCAGGCTCCCCGTGAAGTCGAGGAAGAGCCCGGTGATCGCCGCGAAGCAGGCGACGGCGAGCAGGATTCTGATTTTTCTTAACATGGGTCGGGCAGTTTACGTGATCTCCTTGTCCGGAACAAAGGTAGTGATTTCCTCCGGTTCCTGCCCTATCCGAATTCCGGATATTTTTACCGTTTTTCCGGTAGGACCGATTTGTATATTATATTGTCTGAAATTTCTATAATGTAAAATTTTTCCTATATTTGCCAGGCAAACTACCCAGATTATGAGAAGAGAACCCGTCACCCCAGGTCCCGGCACGGACGACGAAAGCGAAATCTACGAACGGCTTTTCGCCGAGGCGAAAGAGTATGTCGACGCCTGCCGCTATCGGGTCTGCTCGACAGAACTTCCGTTCCGCTTTCTGGAGAGCTGGATTCAGCCCGTCGAGCCGGACGACCGGGATGCCGTGCGGCAGCACGCGCTGAAGCTCTCCCACAAGAAGCTGTTCCGGAGTCGGGTTCCCGTGGATCTGTTCACCTATGTATATGAAAAACGCTCCTTCCCGAAGGGACGGAGCGAAGGGGCTTTGATGCAGCGGCGCTTCGGGCAGTTTCAGCTGCTGCTGCGCTATGTCTCCATGCTCTACATGATCCGGTCGTCCGACCGGATGCGGCGTTTCGATCTGTTCGATATCGAAAACTACGACGAACTGGTCGACCGGATCTTCGCCGACCTGCACGACGGCACCTTGCCGCGGGTCAACTACCGGCCGTTCCTTTAGTCTTCGCCGAGCATGGCGCGGCGCCACGTGTCGGGCACGGGGAACTTCTCCTGACGGACGAAGTCGAAGGCCACCATCACCGAGCGGCTCTCGGTGCGGACCTCCTCGCGGCCGTCGCCGCACCGGCAGACGAGCCATTGCCGGAGGTGGATGCTCGTGCGTCCGATCCGCTCCGCCTCGGTTATCACTTCGGTTTCGTCCTCCAGACGGATCTGGCCCCGGTAGTCGGTGCGGGTCGATACGGTGATGATCCTTTTTCCCTCCTCCACGTTGCCCAGCGCGAGCAGGCGGCGGAAAAACTCCGTCTTGCCCACGTCGAAATACATCTGCTGCGCCACGTTATTCACGTGCAGAAAGGAGTCCACGTCCGAGAATCTCTTCTGGATGGGGGTGACGATGCGGACGGCCATGCTATCGGATGATCTTGAACTCCCCCTGTTCGTTGAAGGCGATGATCGACGAGGGTTTGCGCGTGGGGCGGCCCTCGAAACGGGGATCGACCACGTAGTCCGATCCGTCGATGATCTCGCGCGACACCTCGCCCAGACTCTTCGGGGCGGGGTCGCCCGAGAGGTTGGCCGAGGTCGAGACGACCGGTTTGCCGAACCGCCGCAGCAGCTGACGGCAGAACTCGTGGTCGGGAATGCGCACTCCCAGCGTCCCCTCGTCGGGGATCAGGTTGGCGGCCAGCCCCACGGCCCCCGGCAGGATGAGCGTCAGCGGCGAAGTGGCGAGTTCGGCCACCTCGAAGGCGATGGCCGGAGCCTTGTTCACGTAGCGCACCACGCGGTCGGCCGAGTCGCACAGGACGAGCATCGATTTCTTGTTCTCGCTCCGCTTCAGGTCGTAGATCTTTCGGACGGCGTCGGCGTTCGTCGCGTCGCAGCCCAGTCCCCATACCGTGTCGGTGGGGTAGAGGATGATGCCGCCGGCACGCAGCACCTCGACAGCCTGTTTGATGGCGTTTTCCATACTCTTCGATGTTATTTTTTCATCGGCAGCACCTCGATCCAATAGTCGTCCGGGTCGTTGATGAAGTAGAGCCCCATCTCCCGGTTCTCGAAGCAGATCCAACCGTTCTCGCGGTGCCAGGCCCGTACTTCGTCGTAGTCGCCTGCCACGCGCAGGCAGAGGTGGCTCTCGTTATCGCCCAGCTCGTAGGCTCCCTCTTTGTCGCGCAGCCAGGTGAGCTCCAGCCGGAACCCCGTCTCGCCGTCGCCCAGGTAGACCAGTACGAACGAGCCGTCTGCGGCCTCCTTGCGCGAAAGTTCCCGAAGCCCCAGCGCCCGGTCGTAGAAATCCAGGCTGCGCTCCAGGTCGGTTACGTTGATGTTGAAATGGTCGAAACGACTTTTGATCTCCATGTCCGTATCTCTTTTTATGTTAACTATTTCTTGCCGGCCGGTTCCGGATTGTTCGGTATTGCGGCCGGTACCCGCTTCAGTCCGCGCTCTGCGGCCAGCTGCTCCATCAGGGCGAAGGCCTCGTCGAAGTCGTTGCGGATGCGTCCGTCGAGAATGGCGTTCTTGATGATCTCCTTGATCTCGCCGATCACCTGGCAGGGGCGGATGCCGTAGGTCTGCATGATGAGGTCGCCGGTGATGGGGGGCTGGAAGTTGCGGATGCGGTCGCGCTCCTCCAGGTCCTTCATCTTGCGACGCACCAGCTCGAAATTGGCCAGGTAGCGCTTCACCTTGGCGTCGATGCCCGAGGTGATGTCCGCCTCGCAGAGGGTCATGAGCCGCTCCACGTCGTCCCCCGCCTCGAAGAGCAGCCGCCGCACGGCCGAGTCGGTCACCATCTCCTCCGAGAGGATGATGGGCCGCAGATGGAGGAAAACCATCTTCTGTACGAACTTCATATGCTCGTTCAGCGGCAGCTTCAGCGCCCGGAAGATTCCCGGCACCAGCTTCGACCCCACGACCTCGTGGCCGTGGAACGCCCACCCCGTGCGGGGATCGTAGCTTTTGCAGAGCGGTTTGGCGATGTCGTGCAGCACGGCGGCCCAGCGCAGCCACAGATCGTCGCTCTTCGCTGCCACGTTGTCCAGCACCTTGAGCGTGTGGACGAAATTGTCCTTGTGGGCGTGCTGTCCGCGTCGCTCCACCCCCTTGAGCCGGTGCATTTCGGGGAAAATGAGCTCCAGCAGGCCGGTCAGCTCCAGCAGCTCGAATCCGATCGAGGGGCGGGGTGAGGCGACGATCTTGTTGAGCTCGGTGGCGATCCGTTCGCGCGACACGATCCGGATCCGCTCGCGGTTGCGGGCGATGGCGTCGAAGGTCTCGGGATAGATGTCGAATCCGAGCTGGGTGGCGAACCGCACGGCGCGCATCATGCGCAGCGGGTCGTCCGAGAAGGTGACGTCGGGGTCGCACGGGGTGCGGATGATGCAGTCCTCCAGGTCGTACATCCCCTCGAAGGGGTCGACCAGCTCGCCGAAGGTGTCGCCGTTGAGCGACCAGGCCAGCGCGTTGATCGTGAAGTCGCGGCGGCGCTGGTCGTCCTCCAGCGTGCCGGCCTCGACCTGCGGTTTGCGCGAGTCGCGGGTGTAGGATTCGCGGCGGGCCCCTACGAACTCCACCTCCATGCCCGAAGCGCGCAGCATGGCCGTGCCGAAGGTCTTGAAGACCGAGACCTTCGTGTGCAGCCGCTCGCCCAGCGCCCGGGCCAGTTCGATGCCGCTGCCCACCACCACCACGTCGATGTCGGTGGAGGGGCGGCGCAGGTAGTGGTCGCGGACGTAGCCGCCGACGACGTAGATACGCAGTCCCATTTCGTCGGCCAGTTCGCCGATCTGTCGGAATATCTTGGGTGTCAGTGCGGGATTCACGCGGCAGGTCATTTCAGGCAGCGCCGGTAGAGTGCCACCGTATTTTCGAGTCCGTAATAGAGAGCGTCGCTGATGAGCGCATGGCCTATCGACACCTCGTCCGTCCAGGGGATTCGCTCGGCGAAGAAGGCGAGGTTCTCCAGGTCGAGGTCGTGACCGGCGTTGAGGCCCAGTCCGTTGGCGCGGGCAGCCTCGGCTGCGGCGACGTAGGGGGCTATGGCCGCCTCGCGGTCCTCGCGGTAGTTGCGGGCGTAGGCTTCGGTGTAGAGCTCCACCCGGTCGGCGCCGCAGGCGGCGGCTCCGGCCGCCATTTGCGGATCGGGGTCGACGAAGATCGAGACGCGGATGCCGGCCTCCCGGAACCGGGCGGTGACATCGGTCAGGAACGGGCGGTGCTTCAGCGTGTCCCATCCGGCGTTGGAGGTGATGGCGTCGGGGGCGTCGGGCACCAGCGTGACCTGTGCGGGGCGGACCTCCAGCACCAGGTCGACGAACGAGGGGATGGGGTTGCCCTCGATGTTGAACTCCGTGCGGAGCCGCGGACGGAGCGCCCGCACGTCGGCGTAGCGGATGTGGCGCTCGTCGGGACGCGGATGGACGGTGATGCCCTGCGCGCCGAAACGTTCGATGTCGAGGGCCGCACGAACCACGTCGGGCCGGTTGCCGCCCCGGGAGTTGCGGATGACCGCAATTTTATTGATGTTCACACTTAACTTCGTCATAAAATCGCTATATTTGCGCTCAAAGTTACTTATAATTTCCTAAACTCGCCGATGAAAATCGTACTTTTTTCGCGTGCCGACGCCGTGCACGCCGACGGGGAGCTCCGCCGGATTCTGGCGTCGATCGATCGCTGGGGCTTCGATTATGCCGTCAACGAGGAGTTTTTCGGGGAACTGCAGCGGGCTGCCGGCCGGCCGCTCGACCCTGCGCGCCGCTACGGCGAATCCTATGCCGGAGCGGAGAGCGGGTGCGTGATGGTCTGCTGCGGCGGCGACGGGACGCTGCTCGAAGGGGCTCGCCGCCTGGGCGGCGCGGCCATCCCCGTCATCGGCATCAACTCCGGCCGGCTGGGTTTTCTGACGAGCATCTCGCCCGACGGGATCGAATCGCTCTTCGAGGCGATCGCTCACGGAGAGCTCCGCATCGAGCGGCGTTCGATGCTGCGGATCGAGGGCGATTTCGTCACCCCGCCCCTCTCTCCGCTGGCCCTGAACGAGATCTCCGTGCAGCGGCGCCGGGCCGGCATGATCTCGGTGGAGACCTTCGTCGACGGGCAGATGGTAGCCACCTACCACGGCGACGGCGTGATCCTCTCGACCCCTACCGGGTCGACCGCCTATTCGCTCAGCGCGGGCGGCCCTGTGGTCGCCCCCTCGTGCGCCTGCCTGGTTCTTTCGCCGCTGGCTCCCCACAACCTGACCATGCGCCCGGTCGTGATTCCCGACAGCAGCGAGGTGACCTTCCGGGTCCACACCCGCGAGGACGGCGCCTTCTTCTCGATAGACAACCGCACCTACCGCATCCGCGAAGGGGCCGCGTTCCGGGTCCGGCGGGCGGAGCAGTCCATTTTTCTGGCCGTGCCGCACAATATATCGTTTTACGACACGTTACGGAATAAGATGATGTGGGGCGTGGATATGCGCGGCTGACCGGATCGTTCCGGCCGGCCGCGGAGAGCGCAGGCTTCTTTCGGACCTCGATACGCGAGATTCCGTCACTTTTCCCGTCGCAGGTTTTCGCATTTTCCGTAAATTCGCTATATTTGCACCTTATATAGAGGTAATTATGATTCAGGAAAGAAAGATTCCCCGGCACGTCGCCATCATCATGGACGGCAACGGACGTTGGGCCGAGCAGCGTGGTGAAGAGCGTTATGTCGGTCACATGCAGGGTGTTGAGTCGGTGCGCAGAGCCGTGAAGGCGGCCCTGCGGAACGGGGTGGAGTATCTTACGCTCTACGCCTTTTCCACCGAGAACTGGGGGCGTCCGGCCGAGGAGGTGAACGCCCTGATGGAGATTCTCTGCAAGAGCATCGTCGCCGAAACCCCCGAGCTGAAGGCGCAGGGGGTCCGCGTGCGGATGATCGGCGACCGGAGCCGCTTTTCGGAGCGGGTGCGCAAGCATCTGGCCTGGATCGAGGCCGAGACCGGCGGACAGGAGAAGCTGACGCTGGTGCTGGCCCTGAACTACTCTTCGCGCAGCGAACTCGTGCGGGCCGCCCGCCGGCTGGCTGAAGAGGCGGCGGCCGGTGCGCTCGACCCCGCGCAGATAGACGAGGGACGGATCGCCGGTGCGCTCTACACCGATTTCTGCCCCGATCCCGACCTGATCGTCCGGACCAGCGGCGAGTGCCGGCTGAGCAATTTCCTGCTCTGGCAGGCATCGTATGCCGAACTCTACTTCCCCGAAGTGCTCTGGCCCGATTTCACGGAGGAGGAGTTCGACAAGGCGCTGGCGGTCTATGCGGCCCGCGACCGCCGTTTCGGATTGGTTAAATAAAAAATGAAGAATTTACGATAGATGAATCGTTTTGTCAAGATCGTTCTCGCGGCGGCGCTCTGCCTGACCTTCGGCCTCGCAGCCTTTGCCCAGGAGCCCGAAACCGCCGACACGACCCGATACGCCCCCTTCGACGAAGGGGCGCCCATGCTCCGAAGCACCGCTCCGAAGCTCTACCACATCCGCAACGTCAACGTGCGCGGCGTGAAATACCTCGATCCCAATCTGATCCGTTCGGCGGCGGGCCTTTTGCCGGGCGACTCGCTCTACCTGCCGAGCAGCTACATCTCCAACTCCATCACCCGTCTGTGGAACCAGCGCTACTTCTCCGACGTGAAGGTGGGCGCCACGATCCTGGGCGACAGCGTCGATCTGGAGATCTTCCTCAAGGAGCGTCCGCTGGTAAACAACTGGAAATTCGAGGGTATTTCGCGCGGTAAGCAGAAGGACCTGACCGAGAAACTCAAGCTGCGCCGCGGCACCGAGCTTTCGGACTACGTGATCGACAAGAACATGAAGCTCATCAAGGCCTATTTCGTCGAGAAGGGCTTCCGCAATGTCGAGGTCACCCCCCGCATCGAGAACGACACGGTTCGTGAGCGTGCCGTGAATGTGACCTTCGACATCGACCGCGGCGACCGCGTGCGCATCGGCGAGATCACCTTCTCGGGCAACCGGGAGTTCTCCGACCGCCGTCTGCGCAAGACCTTCAAGAAGACCCACAAGAAGAGCATCAACTTCCTGCGCAACACGAAGCTCAACGAGAAGGACTACGCCGACGACAAGGAGCTGCTGATCGACTTCTACAATTCGAAGGGCTTCCGCAACGCCACGATCCTGAGCGACTCGCTCTACGTCATCAACGACAAGCGGATCGGCCTGCACCTCGACCTCTCGGAGGGGAACAAATACTACATCCGCAACGTGTCGTGGCTGGGCAACTCGGTCTACCCGACCGAGGATCTGGAGCGGATCTTCAGCGTGCAGCCGGGCGACACCTACGACAAGAAGTCGATGCACAAGCGGCTGGGTATCGGCAAGGAGGTCAATCCGGACGATATGTCGGTCTCCTCGCTCTATCAGAACCAAGGCTACCTGATGTCGCAGATCGATCCGGACGAGATCGTGATCGGCGCCGATTCGATAGACCTGGTAATCAAGATTTTCGAAGGCAAGCAGTTCACCATCAACGAAGTGGGCATCTCGGGCAACATGCGTGTGGACGACGAGGTGATCCGCCGCGAGCTCTATACGCGGCCGGGCGAGCTCTACGACCGCTCGATGCTGATGCAGACCATCCGGACGCTCAACGCTATGGGTCACTTCAACCCCGAGACGCTGATGCCGGACATCAAGCCCGTCTCCAACGAGCTGGTGAACGTCAACTGGCCGCTGGAGGAGCAGGCGAGCGACCAGTTCAACGTAGCCGGAGGCTGGGGCTCGGGAACCTTCGTGGGTTCGGTGGGCATCACGCTCAACAACCTTTCGATCCGCAACTTCTTCAAGAAGGGGGCCTGGCGCCCCTATCCGATGGGACAGAACCAGCGTCTCTCGATCTCGGCCCAGACCAACGGCACCTATTACAAGGCCATGGCCTTGAGTTTTACCGACCCCTGGCTGGGCGGCCGCAAGCCCAATTCTTTCACCATCTCCGCCCACTTGTCGGAGCAGAACAACGCTTACTATTTCTGGCAGACCTCGACGCGCTATTTCCGCTCGACGGGTCTTTCGGTCGGACTGGGCAAGCGCCTTACGTGGCCTGACCCCTATTTCTCGCTCTATGCCGAGGCCGCCTATCAGCGCTACAAGCTTAAGGACTGGAGTTCGTTCGTGATGTCGAACGGAGCGGCCAACATGCTCTCGCTGAAGTTCGTCTTCGGCCGTAATTCGGTCGACCAGCCCACCTATCCCCGCCGCGGTTCCGATTTCAGCGTGTCGGTTCAGTTCACGCCCCCCTATTCGCTCTGGGACGGCAAGGATTACAGCAATCCGTCGATGCCCGAGACCGAGCGCTACAAGTGGATCGAGTTCCACAAATGGCAGTTCAAGGCGCAGTGGTTCTTCTCGCTGACCCGCAACCAGAAACTGGTGCTGATGACCCGGGCCGAGATGGGCTACCTGGGCAACTACAATAAGAATAAGGTATCGCCCTTCGAACGCTTCGAGGTGGGCGGCGACGGCATGTCGGGCTACAACATCTACGGTATCGACATCATCTCGATGCGCGGTTACGAGGACGGAGCCCTCGATCCGGTGGGCGACTACTACTCGAACGCCTACAACAAATATACGGTCGAGCTGCGTTATCCGATCGTGCTCAAACCCTCGTCGCAGATCTACGTGCTGGGCTTCCTCGAGGGGGGTAACGGATTCTCGTCGTGGCGCAAGTTCTCGCCCTTCAACATCAAGCGTTCGGCCGGTTTCGGCGTCCGTCTCTACCTGCCCGTGGTGGGTATGCTGGGTATCGACTGGGGTTACGGATTCGACCCCGCCGCCGGACAGACCAAGAAGAGCGGCAGCCAGTTCCACTTCGTATTGGGCCAGCAATTCTAAATCGTTGGCAACAAATTTGAAAGAAAATCGTTATCTTTACAAAACGAACCTTGCACTATGAAACGATTGATCTGTTTGGCAATGCTCTTGGTTGCCGGCCTCGGCGCCGCAACGGCACAAAATTATGTTGTCGTGGACAGCGAGAAAATCTTCAAGTCCCTGACCGAGTATAATGCGGCGCTCTCCGAACTCGACGCTCTGGCTGCCCGCGAGCAGAAGAACGTCGATGCCAAGTTCGCCCAGGTGGAGACTCTCTACAACAACTACATGCAGGTGAAGAACTCGCTTTCGGCCGTTTCGCAGCAGGCGCGCGAAAATCAGATCCTGGCCACCGAGAAGGAGGCGCAGGAGTATCAGGAGTCGGTGTTCGGCAACGAGGGCACCCTGATGAAGAGACGGCTGGAGCTGATCCAGCCCATCCAGAAGCGGGTGTTCGCCGCTATCGAGGCGTATGCCGAACGGCAGGGTGTCGATCTGGTGCTGGACTCCGCCTCGAACCCGACGATGCTCTACCGCTCCGCCGGGGTCGACAAGACCGAGGAGATCATCCGTGAATTGAAACAACTCAAAAATTAACCGAATAAACGAATTATGAAAAAAGTATTGAAGCTAACCCTTGCGGTAGTTCTGATGATGAGCGTCTCGTCGCTCTATGCCCAGAAATTCGGACGTGTGGACACCAACGAAGTTCTGGCCGCCATGCCCGAAGCGAAAGAGGCTCAGGCCAATCTGGAGACCTTCGTAAACGATCTGGGAGCCACTTTCGAGACGATGCAGGTGGAGATCAACACGAAGGTGGCCGATCTGCAGAAGAACGAGGCTACGATGACCGAGTCGCAGAAGCAGTTCAAATACAAGGAGATCCAGGACCTGTCGGCCCGCATGGAGGAGTATCAGCGCAGTGCGCAGAACGAAATGCAGCAGAAGCGTGCCGAGCTCTTCAAGCCCGTGCAGGACAAGGCGATGGAGGCCATCAGAAAGGTCGCGCAGGCCGGAGGCTATCTGGCCGTGTTCGATACGGCCATGCCGACGCTGGCCTATTTCGACGAGGCGCAGCTCACCGACCTGCTCCCCGAGGTGAAGCGCGAGCTGGGCATCCAGTAAGCGATTTCTGAACAATCGATGAATCCGGGCTGCCTGCTTTAGCAGGCGGCCCGGATTGTTTATATGTCCGGCTTCACGCACGGCGTGCCGACGGAATTCTGTTGTGTAGGTCCTGCCTTGTTCCGGCATCCCCGAAGCTACATGCCCCCCCGGGTTTCGTCGTCTTGCCGGGCTCTGCTACGATAGCGGGGTGCGGGCTCTTACTTGCCTCTGAAGATGATGCGGGCCGGCTGACGAAATCAGCCGGCCCGCATCTTCTTGGGATGAACCGTCGGTTATCGAGCGTTGCCGGCGGCTTTGGCCTCCAGCTTAGCGATCTCCTCCTCGGCCTTTCTGTTCAGGTTTTCGGCCTGCTTCTGGGCCTCCTTCACCAGCGCATCGCCCGCCTTCTCGGCGGCGATTTTCGTCAGGGTGTTCGAGGCTTTGGCTACCAGCTTCTCCTTCTCCGCCTGTGCGGCGGCGATCAGCTTGTCGCCCGCTTTCCGGGCTTCGTCGCGGAGCTTGTCGGCCTGCTTGCGAACCTCCTCGCTGAGGTCGGCGCTGCCGGTCAGCTTCTGAAGCTGTTCGTTCACGGCGTTCGTCGCGGCCTGCTTGGCGGCTGCGGCCATGTCGACCGAGATTTTGGGCGACGAGAAGGTGCCGCCGATCTTCACGTCGACCTCCTGCAGCAGATTGGCCGCCTTGCCCGGTAGCGAGACGCGGGCCGTGTAGTCGATGGTCTGGTCCAGACCGGTCGAACCCGAGAGGTTGATCTTCGTGGAACCCATCTTCAGGTCGAAGGGTTTGGTGCTCAAGCGGCCGTTGGCGATGGCGAATTTCACGACCAGATCCTTGGCCTGGTCGCTCTGGAGCTTGTCGCTCTTGAGGGCCGATCCCAGCTTGTCGAATATTTCGAGATTCCCGAGCCGGATGTTCGACGAGCGCAGCTCGCCCGAGGCGTTGAGCGTGGGGTAGTCGATGCTCATGTCCGATTTCATGCGGGCGGCGAGGTCGAGCGACATGGAGTAGTCGCCGCCGGTCTTTTGGAAGAGGGGGACGATCTTCTGGATCAGCTCCAGTTCGTCGAAGGTGCGCGCGAAGGAGGCGTGCACGATGTCGGCTTTCAGCTTCAGCCGGGGGGCGTCGACCGATTCGGCCGTGGAGTAGCTGCCCGAGGCCGAGAGCGAACCGCCGAAGGCCTTCATGGCGAGTTTCGACATGTCGACCGTACCGCCCTTGACGGCCAGTGCGCCGGTAAAGTCGGTGATCGTCATCTTCTGGAACAGGATCTTCTGCAGGGTGGTCTGCAGCGAGAGGTCGAGATTCTTCGGAACCTCGATGGCCGTTCCGGCCGATGCCGGTTCGGCGGGAGCCTCGGCAGGCTTTCCGTCGCTCTCCTCCGAAGCCGGGACGGCACCCATCAGCTCATTGAGATCGAGCAGCGACGACTTCACGTAGAGACGTCCTTTGAGCACGTCGTCGCGCAGGAACCAGCCCAGGTAGTTCGACAGCTGGCCGTTGGCGGCCACGTCGCTCCGGCCGACCGCCACCAGACACTCGCCCAGCGTCAGGGCCATCGGCGACACGGAGGCCGTGGCGCGCTGAATCCGCACCTCGGGCAGCCCCTTGACGTCGGCGCTCATCCCCTCGACGGTGAGCGTGCCCGAAGCCTTCATCTGCTCGAACCGCTGCTTCTCGACGTCAGACATGCGGCCGGCCACCTGCACGTTGGCCGTAATCAGTCCGGCCAGCGAGATCGTGTCCTCCAGCGGATAGACCTCCTTCACGGCGCCGAGGTCCACCTTGCCGTTGGCGGCTGCGGCGAATTGCAGGTCGCTGATCGGCGTGGCGGCCGAGAGCGACGCCGTGAGGGCGTTGCCGGCCATCGTGAGCCCGAAGTCCGGAACCTCTACCGTAGTGCGGTCGAGCGTGCCGCCCGGGTTGGCCGCCTTGGCGGTCACGCGGATGCCGGTCACGGCCTGGGGCAGGGAGGCGTATTTGAAGCTGCCCTCCCGGACGCCGAGCGCCAGCTCGAAGGCAGGCAGGCGGTCGCCGATCAGGCGTCCCCGGGCCCAGGCCGAGAGGGTCATCTCGCCCGAGGCCTTCAGATTCTTGAAATCCCTGGTGTAGAAGGCGGGGATGAGCGACAGGATTTCACGGAACTGAATCTCGGACGAGGCCAGTCTCAGATCCATGTCGACCCCTTCGTCGGGCAGGGCTACCCAGCCGTCGAGCATCATGCGGATGGCGTTCACGCGCAGCGTGTTGTCGCGCAGCGTGAAGATCCGCTTCTCCATATCGGCCTTCAGGTCGGCGTCGATCTCCGCCTCGATGCCGTTGACAAGCGTGAGGCCCTCGGCCCGGAAGAAGATATCTGAAGCTACGGTCTTGAGCTTCAGGTCGCTCTCGGCGGCCGAGAAATCGCCTCTCAGATTGAGACTCAGCGGATTGACGGAGGCGTGCATGTGGGTCGAATCGTCGTCGTAGCGCAGGACGGCATCGGAGATCGTCACGTCGCGCAGGGCCAGCCGGAACGACGAACCGGTGTTCTCCGCGTTCTCATCCGTCTGCTCCTCGATCTCCGCAGTTTCCTCCGAGGGCTTCATGACATCCCAGTTCACCCGGCCGTCGGCGCTCTTGCGGCCGTGGATGGCGGGCCCGTCGAGCAGGATGCGGCGCACCTCGAAGCCCGAGTCGCCGAAGAGCGACATCAGGTTCACCACCACCGAGATCCGGTCGGCGGCGACGATCGTATCCCCCACGAAAGGCTCCGCGCCGCCTACGAGCGTCAGTCCGTCCAGCTCCAGAGAGGCGTTGGGAAAGTGGCGCAGCAGGCTGATATCCAGCTTCTCGAAATCGAGACGGGCCGTCAGCATCTTGTTGGCTTCGCTCTTCACGATATCGCCGATCTTTCCTTTCAGGACCATCGGCACGATGAGTGCGACGGCCAAAAACGCGGCGATGGCAATCGCCGTTACCTTTGCAAGTTTTTTCATATCTTAACGTTTGAATTTTCTGTCCACAGACGGAAGAGGGTGGTCTCCGCTTCGCGGAATCCCTCGCTGCGGTAGAGGGTCCGGGCGGCCGTTCGACGGGGCGCCGAGGTGAGCGACAGGGTGTCGATTCCCAGCTCGGCGCTGCGCCGCACCGCCGCCTCGACCAGCGCGCGGCCCGCCCCGCAGCCGCGGAATGCGGCGTCGACCACCACATCCTCCACCCAGCCGCGGCGGGCCGTGAGGGTGTCGTAGAGGGCCAGCGTCAGGATGCCGATCCGGCGGCCCTCCGCTTCGGCGACCAGCAGGATGACGTGCGGATCGGCGATCATCTCCGCCAGCCGCTCGCGCGAGGCGGGGCGTTCGGTCAGCTGGCCGATCAGCCCTTGCAGGTCGTCGAACAGGTTCTGTTCGTTTTCGGTTATCTCGCGGATTCGGATCATGTAGCGGTATATTTACCGCAAAGATAGTAAAATAAAACGATTGGGCGGGTGTCGGGCGGCTGAAAAAGGGCGGCGAATCGTTCGCCGCCCTTTTTCAGCCGGTCAGTGCCGGATCAGGAACCAGATGTATCCGACGTAGAGGATCAGGAAAATCGCCCCCTCCCAGCGGTCGAGCATGCGGCGGCGGAATGTGAAGGCCGAGAGGAACAGCAGCAGGCTGCTCAGGACGACCATGCCGATGTCGAGGCGGGTGATGCCGCCCATCGACAGGGGGTGGATGGTGGCGCTGAGGCCCAGGATCAGCAGGATGTTGGCGATGTTCGACCCCACGACATTGCCCAGCGCGAGCTCCGACTTGCCCTTCAGGATCGAGATCACCGACGAGGCCAGCTCGGGCAGCGACGTGCCGCCGGCCACCAATGTGATGGCGATCACCGACTCGCTGATGCCCAGCCGGCGGGCCAGTTCGGTGGCGCTCTTCAGAAAGAGGTCGCCGCCGTAGACCAGTGCGGCCAGTCCGCCGACCACCATGACGCCGTGGAGCCAGACCGAGCCTCTCTTCTCCGGCCGGGGATCGGCCGGCCGGTCCCGGTTTTCGCGGAGGGCCTGCCGGACCGTGAAGAGCATCAGGAGCAGGTAGCAGACCATCATGACGATTCCCTCCGTGCGGTTGATGCGGTCCGCGGGCCCGAGGTGCAGCCACCGGTCGGCGGTGAAGAGCAGCAGCAACAGCGAGGCGCCCAGCCCGATCGGGATGTCGCGGCGGATGTTGCCGCGCGTGAGGGCCATCGGGGCGATCAGCGCGCAGACGCCCAGAATGACCAGCGAATTGAAGAGGTTGGAGCCTACGACGTTGCCGATAGCCATGTCGGTGTGGCCCTGCACGGCCGAGAGCACGGATACGACCAGCTCGGGGGTGGAGGTGCCGACGGCCACGACCGTCAGGCCGATGATGAATTCCGGGACGCGGAAGCGCTGCGCGATGGCGGCCGCTCCGTCCGTGAGGTAGTTGGCGCCGGCGAGGATCAGGACCAGACCGGTCAGCAGAAGCAGGATGTTCATGGGTTTGCGATTTTAGGGTTTTCGGATTCAGATCAGCAACAGCAGGCTGGCGGCCATGACGGCCATGCCGCATACGATGCCGTAGATGGCGGTGTGGGCTTCGCCGTATTCGTGGGCCGAGGGGAGCAGTTCGTCCAGCGAGATGAAGATCATGATGCCGGCCACGGCGGCCAGGATGCACCCCATCAGGACGGGGGAGAGGAACGGCATCAGGATGGCCCAGGCGAGCAGCGCCCCGACCGGCTCGGCCAGTCCCGAGAGCAGGGAGAGCCGGAAGGCTTTCCGGCGGTCGCCGGTGGCGTAGTAGACCGGAATGGCGACGGCGATGCCCTCCGGGATGTTGTGTATGGCGATGGCGACGGCGATGGCTATGCCCAGCGTCGTGTCGTCCATCGCGGTCATGAAGGTGGCGATTCCCTCGGGGAGGTTGTGGATGCCGATAGCCAGTGCGGTCATGACGCCCATGCGCATCAGCTTGCCGTGGCGGGGGCGGCGCTTCATCTCCTCGGCACGATGGGGTTCGTGCGGATTCTCGGCCGAGGGCACCAGCCGGTCGATCACCCCGATCAGCAGCATGCCGCCGAAGAGGGCCAGCGTGGCGTAGAGCGACCCCTGCCGTTCGCCGGCGGCGGTTTGCAGGTAGCGCTGCGCCTGCGGGAAAAGCTCGGCGAAAGAGACATAGATCATCACTCCGCCCGACAGCCCCAGCATGAAGGCCAGCAGCCGCTTGTTGGTGGGACGGGCGAAGAAGGCGATGGCGCTGCCGATTCCGGTAGCCAGACCGGCGCCCAGCGTCAGCAGCAGCGGTATGAGAACGGTGGTTTCCATGGCGACAAAGATAGCGCTTTCGCAGCAAAAAGCGGACCTTGTTGAAAAAATACCTACTTTTGCGGATATGGAAAGAACGAGATGCAGCAAGGTCGTGCTGTTCGATCTGGACGGCACGCTGACCGATCCGGCGGAGGGAATCACCAAGTCCGTCCGCCACGCCCTGAACGCCTTCGGAATCGAGGTCCCGGATCTGAAGGAGCTCAACCGCTTTATCGGACCGCCGCTTGCCGATTCGTTCCGCGACTTCTATGGCATGGACCCCGGTCAGTGCCGCGAGGCGATTCGGGTCATGCGCGAATACTTCTCCGAGCGGGGTATCTTCGAAAACCGTCCTTACGACGGCATCCGGGAGCTGCTGGAGCGGCTGCGCCGGGAGGGGCTGCGGCTCATGGTGGCTACCTCCAAACCGACGGTCTTCGCCTGCCGGATTCTGGAGCACTTCGGTCTGGCGGAGTATTTCGAATTCGTGGGCGGCGCCGAGCTCTCGGGCGAGCGGCAGGCGAAGTGCGAGGTGATCCGGCATGTGCTGGAGCGGACGGGGCTGGAGCCTTCGGACCGGATCGTGATGGTGGGCGACCGCCGGCACGACGTCGAGGGGGCCCGTGCCGGCGGCCTCGGCTGCATCGGCGTACTCTACGGTTACGGCGACCGGGACGAGCTGGAGCGGGCCGGAGCCGAACGGGTGGTCGCGGACCTCGGGGAGCTGGAGCGGGCGATTCGGGAGCGTGTTCTTTGATTTGTCGAAAAATATCGCTCCGAAGTTTTGCCGGGCAGGGAAAAAGCGCTACCTTTGTCGCCGATTGGGAAAGTGTGATGAATCCGAAACCGCACATAGCGGCTGCGTTGCAGCGACAGGGGTACAATCCGTCGGATTGCGATTCGTCGGCTTTTTCGAAAATTCGGGGGTAACTGTTTTACGGTTGCCCCCTTTTTTTATACGGATATGGAGAATACGTGGATTTTGAAAGGGGGCAGGGTATGGTCCGAAGGCCGTTTCACGGAGAGCGACGTCGCGATCGCCAAAGGCCGCGTGACGGCTATCGGGTCCGGAGCCGGTGCGGCGGACGCCCGCACGGTCGACTGCCGGGGCTGCTACGTCCTGCCGGGGCTGGTCGACGTGCATGTGCATCTGCGCGAGCCGGGATTCACGGCCAAGGAGACCGTGGCGACGGGTACGGCTGCGGCCGCCCGGGGCGGATATACCACCGTCTGCGCCATGCCCAACCTGAACCCGGCGCCCGATTCGCCTGAACACCTGGAGAGAGAGCTGGAGGCCATCCGGCGCGACGCCCGGGTGCGGGTGGTCCCCTACGGCACCATCACCCGCGGACAGAAGGGCCGCGGTGAGCTGATCGACTTCGGAGCACTGGCTCCGCAGGTGGCCGGCTTCTCGGACGACGGCCGCGGCGTGCAGGAGGAGGCGCTCATGCGCGAGGCGATGCTCCGCGTGAAGGGGACGGGCCGCAAGATCGTGGCCCACTGCGAGGCGGACGAACTGCTTCGCGGCGGTTACATCCACGACGGCGACTACTGCCGCGCGCACGGCCATCGGGGGATCTCGTCGGAGAGCGAGTGGCGCCAGGTGGAGCGCGACCTGAAGCTGGTGCGCGAAACGGGGTGTCCCTACCACGTCTGTCATGTCTCGACCCGCGAGAGCGTGGAGCTGATCCGCGCCGCGAAGGCCGAGGGGCTGCCCGTGAGCTGCGAGACGGCGCCGCACTACCTGCTGCTGACCGATGCCGACCTGAAGGAGGAGGGGCGGTTCAAGATGAATCCGCCGATCCGTTCGGCGGCCGACCGGCTGGAGTTGCTAAACGGCCTCGCAGACGGTACGATCGAGGCGATCGCGACCGACCACGCCCCCCATACCGCCGAGGAGAAGTCGCGCGGACTGGCCGGCAGCGCCATGGGAATCGTCGGACTGGAGTGTGCCTTTCCGCTGCTGTACACCTATCTGGTGCGGCGGGGCGTGATCTCGCTGGAGCGGCTCGTGGAGCTGATGTCCGACAATCCGCGCCGGCTGTTCGGCTTCGCTCCGGGGCTGGCGGTCGGCGAGCCGGCCGACGTGACGGTGTTCGATCCGGAGCGGATCTGCGAAATCGACCCCGAGACCTTCCTCTCGAAGGGGCGCGCGACCCCCTTCGCCGGTTGGCGCGTGTCGGGCTGCACCCTGCTGACCCTGGTCGGCGGCCGGGCGGCATACCAGGATGAAAAACTGAAACTGAAATAGCGAGCATGAAACCTTACGACAAGAAAATCGTTCTGGAGAACGGTCTCGAATTCTACGGCTACGGCTTCGGAGCCGACCGCGAAGCGGTGAACGAGATCGTCTTCAACACCTCGATGGTGGGGTATCAGGAGATTCTCTCCGATCCCTCCTACACCGATCAGATGGTGGTGATGACCTATCCGCTGATCGGCAACTACGGTACGGCCGAGGAGGACTACGAAACCAAGTTCCCCACCATCGGCGGCATGATCGTGCGCGAGTACAACGACACGCCCAGCAACTTCCGCTATACCAAGACGCTGGGCGAGGTGTTCGAGGAGCACGACATCCCGGCCATTTCGGGCATCGACACGCGCCGGCTGGTGCGCATCATCCGCAACGAGGGCAGCCAGCGGGTCATCATCACCGACGCCGCGACGCCGACCGAGGAGGCGCTCGCCCGCCTGCGGGTCCATGTCGTGCCGACGGACATGGTGGCTCGCGTGAGCTGCAAGAAACGGTGGTTTTCGCGAACGCCCAACCACAAGTACGACGTGGTAGCCATCGACTGCGGAATCAAGTACAACATCATCCGTTCGCTCAACGCCCGGGGCTGCAACGTCACGGTGGTGCCCTGCGACGCCTCGGTCGAGGAGATTCTCGCCTTCCGGCCCGACGGACTGTTCCTCTCGAACGGCCCGGGCGACCCGGAGTACGTGACTCCGGTGATCGAGACGGTGCGCCGCCTGAAGGGCCGGCTGCCGATCTTCGGCATCTGCATGGGCCATCAGATGGTGGCTCTGGCCTACGGCGCCCGCACCTTCAAGCTCAAGTTCGGACACCGCGGCGGCAACCACCCGGTGAAGAACCTCGAAACGGGCAGGATCGAGATCACGAGCCAGAACCACAGCTACGCCGTGGATATCGACTCGCTGGCCGGAACGGGGCTGGAGCTTACCCACGTCAACCTGCTGGACGGTACGGCCGAGGGGGTCGCCTGCCCGGCCGACCGCATCTTCTCGGTGCAGTATCACCCCGAGAGCGCTCCCGGTCCGCAGGACAGCGCCTATTTATTCGATAAGTTCATTAAAATGATGGAGGAGGGAAAAAATGCCTAAGAGAACGGATATCAAGAAAGTGATGGTGATCGGCTCGGGTCCGATCGTGATCGGTCAGGCCGCCGAGTTCGACTACGCCGGTACGCAGGCCTGTCTGGCGCTCAAGGAGGAGGGGTATGAAGTGGTACTGGTCAATTCGAATCCCGCCACCATCATGACCGATACGCATATCGCCGACAAGGTGTACATGGAGCCGCTGACGCTGGAGTACGTGGCCAAGATCATCCGCTACGAGCGTCCCGATGCCATCGTGCCGGGGCTGGGCGGACAGACAGGTCTGAACCTCGCCGTGCAGCTGGCCCGGAAGGGTATTCTGGAGGAGTGCCAGGTCGAGATTCTGGGTACGTCGTTCGAGTCGATCGAGCGGGCCGAGGACCGCGAGCTCTTCAAGGAGCTGTGCCAGTCGCTGGGCGAACCGGTGCTCCCCTCGATCATCGCCAACAGCATGAAGGAGGGTCTGGAGGCCGCCGAGCGGATCGGCTATCCCGTCGTGCTGCGTCCGGCCTTCACGCTGGGCGGTACGGGCGGCGGCTTCGCCGACAACGAGGCGGAGTTCCGCGAGCTGATGCGCAACGCCCTGATTCTCTCGCCCGTGCACCAGGTGCTGGTGGAGAAGAGCATCAAGGGTTACAAGGAGATCGAGTACGAGGTGATCCGCGACGCCAACGACACGGCCATCGCCATCTGCAACATGGAGAACATCGATCCGGTGGGTGTCCATACGGGCGACTCGATCGTCGTGGCCCCCAGCCAGACGCTGACTAACCGCGAGTATCAGATGCTGCGCGACAGCGCGCTGAAGATCATCCGCGAACTGAAGATCGAGGGCGGCTGCAACGTGCAGTTCGCACTGGACCCGCTCTCGTTCAAATACTACCTGATCGAGGTGAACCCCCGCGTGTCGCGCTCCTCGGCGCTGGCCTCGAAGGCGAGCGGCTACCCGATTGCCCGCGTGAGCGCCAAGATCGCCGTGGGCCTGCGCCTCGACGAGATCCGGATCGCCAACACCCCGGCCTCGTTCGAGCCGACGCTGGACTACATCGTCACCAAGATCGCCCGTTTCCCCTTCGACAAGTTCAGCGACGCGACCAACCGCCTGGGCACCCAGATGAAGGCCACAGGCGAGGTGATGGCCGTGGGCCGCACGATGGAGGAGAGCCTGCTGAAGGCGGTGCGTTCGCTCGAGACGGGCGTCTGCCACATCTATAACAAGAAGTTCGACGCCATGCCGACCGACGACATGCTGGTCTACATCCGCGAGGGGCGCGACGACAGGCTCTACGCCATCGCCGAGCTGATTCGCCGCGGCGTGGACCTCTCGCTGATCTACGACCGCACGAAGATAGACTTCTTTTTCCTCGAAAAGTTCAAGAACATCACCGAATTCGAGCAGACGGTGGCCGCCTCGCCGCGCGATGCAGAGGTGCTGCGCGCCGCCAAGCGCATGGGATTCAGCGATAAGTATATCGGCCAGCTGTGGGGTCTGTCGGAGCACGACATGTACCTGCTGCGCCGCGACAACGGCATCTTCCCCGTCTACAAGATGATCGATACCTGCGCTTCGGAGTTCTCCTCCTACGTGCCCTACTTCTACTCCACCTACGAGGAGGAGAACGAGTCGGTGGTGAGCGCGCGCGAGAAGATCGTCGTGCTGGGCTCGGGCCCCATCCGCATCGGTCAGGGCGTGGAGTTCGACTACTCGACCGTGCACGCCATCTGGTCGATCCGCGACGCCGGCTACGAGGCCATCATCATCAACAACAACCCCGAGACCGTCTCGACGGACTACACCACCAGCGACAAGCTCTATTTCGAGCCGCTGACCGTGGAGGATGTGATGAACGTCATCCACCTCGAGAAGCCGAAGGGAATCGTCGTGTCGCTGGGCGGTCAGACGGCCATCAACCTCGCCGAGCCGCTCCATGCGCTGGGCGTGCCCATCGTGGGCACCGACGTCGAGGCCATCCGCAATGCCGAGGACCGCGGCTGCTTCGAGAAGATCATGGAGGAGCTGGGTATTCCCCAGCCCGAAGCCGAGGCGGTGACCGATATCGAACAGGGCGTGCGGGCCGCCGAGCGGATCGGCTATCCCGTGCTGGTGCGCCCGAGCTACGTGCTCGGCGGACGTGCCATGCAGATCGTCTCGAATGAGGAGGCGCTGCGCCACTACCTCCAGACCGCCGTAGAGGTCAATTCCGACAGCCCCGTGCTGGTGGACCGCTACATCATGGGCAAGGAGCTGGAGGTGGACGCCATCTGCGACGGTGAGCAGGTCTTCGTGCCGGGCATCATGGAGCATGTCGAGAAGACCGGCATCCACTCCGGCGACTCGATCAGCGTCTATCCCACCTTCAGCGTCAGCCAGGCGGTGAAGGATCAGATTCTGGACTACACCGTGCGGCTGGGTCTGAGGATCGGCATCGTGGGCCTCTACAACATCCAGTTCATCTGCGACAAAGAGGACAAGGTCTATATCATCGAGGTCAACCCCCGCTCGTCGCGCACCGTGCCCTTCCTCTCGAAGTCCACGGGCGTGCAGATGGCCCACATCGCCACGCAGGTCATCCTCGGGAAGAAACTCCGCGAGCTGGGCATCGACCGGGTCTACGGCACCGAGAAGAAGCGCTGGTTCGTCAAGGCACCCGCCTTCTCCTTCTCGAAGATCAGCGGCATGGAGTCCTACCTTTCGCCCGAGATGAAGTCGACCGGCGAGGCGATCGGCTACGACACCAAGCTGACCCGCGCCCTCTACAAGGCGCTGCAGGCATCGGGCATGACGGTGGCCAACTACGGAACCATCTTCGTGACCCTGGCCGACGGATACAAGGAGGCGGCCCTGCCGCTCGTGCGCCGCTTCTACGATCTGGGCTTCAACATCGAGGCCACGACCGGTACGGCGGCCTTCCTGCGCCGGCACGGCATCCGCACCCGCCTGCGCCGCAAACTCTCGGAGGGGAGCACGGAGATCATCGACTCCCTGCGTCAGGGCCATGTGAACTATGTTATCAACACGATCGACATCAACCAGCACAAGACCCGCCTGGACGGCTACGAGATCCGCCGGGCGGCCGTGGAGAACAACGTGACCCTCTTCACGGCGCTCGAGACGGTGAAGGTGCTGCTGGACGTGCTGGAGGAGATCACCCTCGGCGTGTCGACCATCGATGCCGAGTAACCGAACGGAAGTCTATGTATAAGCGTGCAATCTATACCATTGCGGAGAACGAGCCCCTGACGGCGTCCGTGTGGCGGATGGTGCTGCGGGGCGATACCCGCTGGATCACCCGGCCGGGGCAGTTCGTCAACATCGAGCTGGAGGGCCGCTACCTGCGGCGTCCTATCTCGGTCTGCGACTACGACGCGGATACCGTCACCCTGATCTACAAGGTGGTGGGCGGCGGTACGGAGCAGATGAGCCGGATGCGGGCGGGCCGGACGCTCGACCTGCTGACGGGACTTGGCAACGGGTTCGACGCCACGGCCGCCTCCCGACGGCCCCTGCTGGTGGGCGGCGGCGTGGGGGTACCTCCCCTCTATAATCTGGCCCGGGTGCTGCTGGCCGCCGGCAAGCCGGTGACCGTGGTGCTGGGCTTCAACTCTGCCGGCGAGGTCTTCTACGCCGACGAGTTCCGGGCGCTGGGAGCACGGGTCGTCGTCGCCACGGTCGACGGTTCGGCCGGGGTGAAGGGTTTCGTGACCGACGCCATCCGGGCCGAAGCGGCCGACTGCGACTACTTCTTCGCCTGCGGTCCGATGCCGATGCTGAAGGCCCTCTCCCAGGCCGTGCCCTACTCCGGGCAGCTGAGCTTCGAGGAGCGGATGGGCTGCGGCTTCGGCGCCTGCATGGGCTGCTCGTGCAAGACCCTCACGGGTAACAAGCGAATCTGCAAGGAGGGCCCCGTGATGCGCAAGGAGGAGATCGTGTGGGAGCGATGAGGGTTGATTTCGCAAGATTTTGAAATTGAAAACTATGGATACATCCGTCATATTGAGCGGGTTGAAGCTGGACAATCCGGTGATTCCGGCCAGCGGCACCTTCGGCTACGGCAACGAGTTCAAGGATTTCTACGACATCAACATCCTGGGGTCGTTCTCCTTCAAGGGAACCACGCGCGAGGCGCGGTTCGGCAACCCGACCCCCCGAATCGCCGAGTGCGAGGCGGGGATGATCAATGCCGTGGGGTTGCAGAATCCGGGCATAGACGCCGTGATCGGGAGGGAGCTGCCGCGGCTGCGCACCTTTTTCCATAAGCCGGTGATCGCCAACATCTCGGGCTTCTCGGTCGAGGAGTACGCCTACTGCTGCGAGCGGATCGACAAGGAGGAGCAGGTGGGGCTGATCGAGGTGAACGTCTCGTGCCCCAACGTCCGCCACGGCGGCATGTCGTTCGGCACCTCGCCCGAACATGCGGCCGAGGTGACCCGCGCCGTGAAGGCCGTGACGACCAAGCCGGTCTACATCAAGCTCTCGCCCAACGTGACCGACATCGTGTCGATCGCGAAGGCCTGCGAGGAGGCCGGTGCCGACGGCATCTGCCTAATAAACACCATGCTGGGCATGCGGATCGACCTGCTGCGCCGCCGTCCGGTGATCGCCAACACGATGGGCGGATTCTCGGGCCCGGCGATTTTTCCGGTGGCCGTGCGGATGGTCTATCAGGTGGCGAAGGCGTGCGGCGTGCCGGTCATCGGCTGCGGCGGCGTGCAGTCGGCGCGCGACGTGATCGAGATGATGATGGCCGGCGCCACGGCCGTCGAGGTGGGGGCCGCCAACCTGCGCAACCCCTACGCTTCGAAGGAGATCGTCGAGGAGCTGCCCCGCGAGATGGAGCGGCTGGGCATCGAGCGGCTGTCGGACATCATCGGAGCCGTCGAATGAATAAAATGAAAACTACTATGAATACCATGCAACACGACGTTATCATCGCCTGCGACTTCAAGTCGGCGGAAGACACTTTCAAGTTTCTGGACCTCTTCAGGGACGAGCCCCGCAAACCCTTTCTGAAGATCGGGATGGAGCTCTACTACGCCGAGGGACCGGCCATCGTGCGCGAGATCAAGCGGCGCGGCCACCGGATTTTTCTCGACCTGAAGCTGCACGACATTCCCAATACGGTGAAGAAGGCGATGGCCGTGCTGTCGCGTCTGGACGTGGATATGTGCAACGTCCATGCGGCCGGCACGATCGACATGATGCGTGCGGCCCGGGAGGGCCTCACGCGCGAAGACGGCACGCGGCCCCTGCTGATCGCCGTGACCCAGCTCACCTCCACCTCCGAGGAGCGGATGCAGCGCGAACTGCTGATCGACGCCACGATCGAGGATACGATCGTGAAATACGCCCTCAATACGAAGGAGGCCGGACTGGACGGCGTGGTCTGCTCGCCGCTGGAGGCCGGCATGGTGAAGGCGGCGTGCGGCCGCGGGTTCCTGACCATTACCCCCGGCGTGCGCTTCGCCGACGGCGAGGTGGGCGACCAGGTGCGGGTCACGACGCCCGCCCGGGCCCGCGAGATCGGCTCCGACTACATCGTCGTGGGTCGTCCCGTCACGGCCGCTCCGGACCCCGTGGCGGCCTATCGCCGCTGCGTGGCAGAGTTTTTGGGCGAGTAGCGTAAATTTTACCGCATGAAAAAGCTGAAGCTGTTCTACCTGAGAAACTGTCCCTTCTGCAAGCGCGCCCTGCAATATGTCGACGAGGCGAAAGCGGAGCACCCCGAGCTGGCGGAGGTCGAGATCGAACTGATCGAGGAGTCCGAGCGACCCGACGTGGCCGACCGCTACGATTACTATTATGTGCCCACCTTCTACCTCGGCCAGGAGAAGCTCCACGAGGGCGGCATCTACAAGGATGAGGTGGTCGAGGTGCTGCGCCGGGCCCTGGACTGAACCGTGACGAAGGGGATTTTCACGGCACCGGAGCGGTGCGACCGGCGGCCGCCGGAGCTGTTGGACCGGCTGGCCGCCCTCTGGGAGGCCTCCGTGCGGGCGACGCACCTGTTTCTGGCCGAGGCGGACATCGTTCGGATCCGCGGGCAGGTCGATGAGGCGCTGCGCGGGGTTTCGGAGTTGTGGATCGTGCGCTGCGAACGCCGGGAGCCGGTCGCCTTCATGGGGTTGAACGGCCCGGAGCTGGAGATGCTTTTCGCCCGGCCCGAAGCGATCGGGTGCGGCGTGGGGCGGAGCCTGATGGAGCAGGCGCTGCGTTCGGGCGTGCGGACGCTCTGCGTGAACGAGCAGAATCCGCGGGCCGCCGCCTTTTACCGGCGGTTCGGCTTCGGGGAGGCGGAGCGTCTGGAGCGGGACGGATGGGGAAACCCCTTCCCGCTGTTGAGAATGGAATTACTAACAACCGAGAATATGGAGAAAAAAATTGCGAAAGACCTGCTCTCGATCGGCGCGGTATTCCTGCGTCCCGAGCAGCCGTTCACCTGGGCCAGCGGCATCAAGAGCCCGATCTATTGCGACAACCGGCTGACGTTGACGGCCGTCGAAGTGCGCGGGCATGTCGAGGCCGGACTGGCGGAGATCGTCCGCACCAATTATCCCGAGGCCGAAGTGCTGATGGGAACCTCTACCGCCGGCATCGCCCATGCGGCCATCACGGCTACGTTGCTCGACCTGCCGATGGGTTATGTCCGTTCGGGGTCGAAGGATCACGGCCGCGGCAACCGCATCGAAGGCAAGCTCGAGAAGGGGCAGAAGGTGGTCGTTATCGAGGACCTGATCTCTACGGCAGGCTCCTGCATCGAGGTGGTCGAGGCGCTGCGCGAGGCGGGCGCCGAGGTGCTGGGCGTGGCTTCGATCTTTACCTACGGCATGAAGAAGGGACTCGACCGGCTGGCCGAAGCGGGTGTCGAGAACCATTCGCTCTCGAACCTCGACACGCTGGTCGGGGTGGCTGCCGAAGAGGGGTATATCCGTCCCGAGGACAAGGAGCGGCTGCTGAAGTTCCGCGACAATCCGTCGGACGAAAGTTGGATGGTGAAATAGCTCCCGGCCATGCGACATCTGATCGATCCCACCGATCTGTCGGTCGAAGAGACCGGGCGGATCATCTCCCTCGCGGAGGATATCATCGCCAATCGTGCCCGGTACAGCGAGGTTTGCAAGGGCAGGAAGCTGGCTACGCTCTTCTACGAACCCTCCACCCGCACGCGGCTGAGTTTCACTTCGGCCATGCTCGAACTGGGCGGTACGGTGATCGGCTTCTCCGACGCCGCGTCGTCGAGCGTTTCGAAGGGCGAGACCGTCGCCGACACCGTGCGCGTCATCCGCTGCTTCGCCGACATCATCGCCATGCGTCACTTCAAGGAGGGGGCACCACTGGTCGCCTCGCAATATGCGGGCGTGCCGGTCATCAACGCCGGCGACGGCAGCCACAGCCACCCGACGCAGACCCTTACCGACCTGCTTACGATCAAGCGCGAGAAGGGGCGGCTCGACCACCTCACCATCGGCTTCTGCGGCGATCTGAAGTTCGGCCGCACGGTCCACTCCCTGATCAAGGCGCTGGCCCGCTACGAGGGCATCCGCGTCATCCTGATCGCCCCCGAGGAGCTGCGCCTGCCCGACTACATGCTTCAGGAGATGCGCGCCACCACAGGGCTGGAGTTCCGCGAGGTGACTACCATGGAGGAGGTGATGCCCGAGCTGGATATCCTCTATATGACCCGCGTGCAGAAGGAGCGGTTTCTGGACGAGGAGGAGTTCGACCGCGTGAAGGACAGCTTCGTACTCGATCCCGGGAAGATGCGGGCAGCCAAGAGCGACATGATCGTCCTGCACCCGCTGCCGCGCGTGAACGAGATCGCGCGGGCTGTGGACAACGATCCCCGCGCCGCCTATTTCCGTCAGGTGGAGAACGGCAAATTCGTCCGTATGGCGCTGATCTATACGCTGCTGCAATGGGCTGACGAGAACCGTCCGTTCGAGCGCACGCCGGTGCTGACCCCCGATCTGTCGGTCAACGAACACGTCTGTCCCAACAAACGCTGCATCTCCTCTACGGAGGATGTCGACCAGCTCTTCCGCCGCACGGCCGACGGCTTCCGCTGTGCCTACTGCGAGAGCAAACCCCGGTAGGGGAGTTGAAAACGGACGAGGAGCCTCCGACCCGCCGGGTCGGAGGCTCCTCGTCCGTTTTTCGTTATCCCAGGATGCCGCGGGTGATCTGCCGGCGCATGCCGAGGAGCCGGCGGGCCTTTGCCGGGCGGAGCATAAAGAGGTAGCCGGCGGCGAGCAGCAGCGCCGCGCCCCATTTCATCCCCTCGCCAAGGAACAGACGTCCGGTTCGGCCGTCGAGGTCGGCCCGGATGCGCTGGCTCACGCCGATGTTGTAGCAGAGCCGGTCGAAATAGTCGCGGGTGAGCTTGCGGGCCGGGATGATATGCTCGATCACGGCCCCGGGGGTGTAGTAGCAGGGTTTGCCGGCGCGGCGCAGCCGGGCGAAGAGGTCGCTCTCCTCGCCGCCGATCAGGCGGTCGCCGATCCTCCCCAGGTCGGGGTTGAAAAGACCGCAGCGCTCCAGCGCCGACCGTCGGAACGCCATGTTGCCCCCTGCGGGAATATGCCCGTCGGGAAAGGGACGCACCCGTCCGCCCCAGTCGGTCGGGTTGGCGATAGGTTTTTCGGTATAGAGCGACATCCAGTGCGGTCGCCCGGTTTCGTATACGGGAATCACCTTGCCGCCGGCCGATGCAGCGTCGGGGCGGCTGTCGAACAGCTCGACATAGGCGGTCAGGAAATCGGGGTTGATCCGCTCGTCGTCGTCGACGATGGCGACGATTTCGCCCCGGCTGGCGGCGATGCCGGCATTCCGGGCGTGGGAGAGCCCCTGCTTCGGTTCGTAAATGCGGCGGAGCGGCAGGTCGGGGTGCTCCCGGGAGAAGGCCTCGAAGCGGGCCGCCGTGTCGTCGGTCGAGCGGTTGTCGACGACCACGCACTCCCACAGGGCGGGGTCGAGCCGCTGTGCGGCGACCGAGCGGAGCAGTTCGACGAGGGCCGCCGAACGGTTGTAGGTGGCGACGACGAGCGATATGCGGATATGCGGATTCATGACGGCAAAGATAGTGATTCGGGGCCGTTTTCCGAAGATTCGGCCGTCGGGTTCGCGAAATATTTCTGAACGAGGGCAATAAATTCGGCAGGGAACGATAACGATTTCGTTTTTTTATCCCTATCTTTGTGCCAAACGAACAAACCATGAATATGATACGTTTCTCGAAAATCATGCGGAGCCTGCTCGTCGCATGTTCGATTCTGACCGCCGCTCTCTCGTTCGCCCAGGAGCAGCCGGTCGTGCGCTGGACCGCTGCGGCGGAGTCCGCGGGCGACAATCTGTATCGTGTGGAGCTGCGGGCCGTCATCGAGCCGGGCTGGCACGTCTACGACCTGGGACCCTATCAGGACGGTCCCAACCCCACGGTGATCGCCTTCAAGAGCGACGGCGGAGCTGTCGCCGAGGGCGACCTGCAGATCTTCGGCACCCCCGTCAAGATCTACGACGACATCTTCGAAATGGAGATCGGCTACTTCGAGAAGGAGGCCCGTTTCGTGCAGCAGTTCCGGCTTACGGCCCCCGAAGCGACGGTGACGGCCGCTGTGGAGTACATGGCCTGCAACGACCAGACCTGCCTGCCCCCCTCGGAGGAGGAGTTTGTCCTTCAGCTGAAAGGTGACGGAGCCGTCGTCGGGGAACTCCCGGAGGAGAAGCCCGCCGGGACGGAGGAGTCTGTCGCGACCGAGGCTCCGGCAGCCGCGAAGGATGCCGCCGGCAGCAAGGGGCTGTGGGCGCTGCTGATCGAGGCCGTGCTCTGGGGATTCGCCGCCCTGCTGACCCCCTGCGTATTCCCGATGGTGCCGATGACGGTTTCCTACTTCCTCAAGGGGGAGGGCGGACCCGCCATGGGACGCCTGCGCGCCGCCCTCTACGGTATCTTCATCGTGGCGCTCTACACGCTGCCCATCGCCGCCATCATCCTCATCACCCGTCTGATCGGCGGCGACGCCGTGACGGCCGACATCTTCAACTGGATTGCGACCCACTGGCTGCCCAACATCATCTTCTTCCTGGTATTCATGCTCTTCGCAGCCTCGTTCTTCGGCGCTTTCGAGATCACGATGCCCTCCTGGATGGTGAACAAGAGCGACGAGAAGGCTGATTCGAAAGGTCTCTCCGGCATCTTCTTCCTGGCGCTGACCCTCGTGCTGGTGTCGTTCTCCTGCACGGGCCCCATCGTCGGGTCGGTGCTCATCAAGTCCACTTCGGGCGAGTTCTGGACCCCCATCATCACCATGCTGGCCTTCTCCATCGCCTTCGCCCTGCCCTTCACCCTCTTCGCCCTCTTCCCCTCGATGCTCAAGAAGCTGCCCAAGAGCGGCGGATGGCTCAACTCGGTGAAGGTCGTCATCGGCTTCATCGAAGTGGCGCTCGGATTCAAGTTCCTCTCCGTGGCCGACCAGACCTACCACTGGGGCCTGCTCGACCGGGAGATCTATCTGGCTGTCTGGATCGTGGTCTTCACCCTGATGGGGCTCTATCTGCTGGGTAAGATCAAGTTCTCGCACGACAGCGATCTGCCCTATATCGGCGTCGGCCGTCTGGCCCTGTCTATCGTCGTCTTCTCGTTCGTCGTCTACCTGATCCCGGGCATGTGGGGCGCCCCCCTGAAGGGGCTTTCGGGTTACCTCCCGCCCCTCGCGACGCAGGACTTCGTGATCGGGCAGACGACGGTATCCGCCTCACCCTCCGCTGCGGACGGCAACGCTGCCGGCCGGCCCAAGTACGCCGATTTCCTCCATCTGCCCCACGGGCTGGAGGGATTCTTCGACCTGAAGGAGGCCGAGGCCTATGCCGCGAAGGTCGACAAGCCGCTCTTCATCGACTTCACCGGTCACGGCTGCGTCAACTGCCGTGAAATGGAGGCTCGCGTGTGGTCGGATCCCCGCGTGCTGCAGATCCTGAAGAACGACTACGTGATCTGCGCCCTCTATGCCGACGACAAGATGGTGCTGCCCGAGAGCGACTGGGTGACTACCGACACGGGCAAGGTGCTCAAGAGCCTCGGCAAGATCAACTCCTACTATGCGCTGAAGACCTACGGCGTCAATGCGCAGCCTTACTACGTGCTTCAGGGCCGTGACGGGAAAACCCTCGTCGAGCCCCGCGGATACGACCTCGATGTCGAGAACTTCATCGGGTTCCTCGAGGCGGGAGCGGCCGCTTACCGCGCCCGATAGCCGGACACGGACGAAACGACGGCGGGAAGACCGAAAGGTCTTCCCGCCGTCGTTTCGTTTCGGATCAGAAGGGATAGCCGACGCCGAAATTGAGCGCCGTATTTTTCCACTTGAAGTTGTGGATCCACCGCTCGCCCGCCGGATTGCCGGGGTTGTGGAGCTGGATACCCCAATCCAGACGCAGCACGGCGAACTTGATGTCGAGCCGAATGCCGATGCCCGTATTGAAGCCCAACTGCTTGTAGAAGTCGCGGATGTGGAACACGGCGTCGGGCGAGTACTCTCCGGCGTTCTCGCGCAGGAACCAGACGTTGCCGACATCGAAGAAGGTGGCGCCGTGGAAGATGCCCCAGATCGGGAACCGGAACTCCAGGTTGGCCTCCAGACGCATGTCGCCTAGCTGGGTGGGGTAGAGCGAATCCTCGGGCATGGGCACCGATCCCGGGCCCAGCGTGCGGGGCGTCCAGCCGCGCATGCTGTTGCTGCCGCCCACGTAGAAGAGGCGGTCCATTGGCAGCACCTGCGCATTGCCGTAAGCTACGCCGCAGCCGGCATAGAGCCGGCCGGCCAGGGCCGTCTTCTCGCCCAGCATGATCTTGCGGCTGGCGCTGAGGTCGATGCGGAAATATTGCGAGTAGCGGATGCCGAATACCTTGTAGTAGTCCCCCTCCTCGGCCGGGTGCGAGAATAGGTGGGCCAGTCCGTCCAGCAGGTTGCCGGCGATCTCGGCGTTCAGACGCAGCACGGTGGCGTTGCCGCCCAGATTCTTGCGCTGGTTGTTGTAGACGTAGCCGAACGAGAGGGCCGAGATCAGCTGCGAGCGGTAGCTGTTCTGGAGATAGCGGTTTTGCAGCGAGTTGAAGAAGGTGTCGTCCAGATAGCCTACGTCGACCACCGTGATGTCGATCGGGCGCAGGATGAAGCTCGAATAGCCGTGGTAGTCCCACGAGTAGCCCCACGAGGCGTTCGAGAGGGTGCGCCGGTAGTAGGGGCGGTCCTGGAAGTTGACCGATACGGCCACCTTCGTGCGGGGGAGCATCAGGGTCTGGAACCGCTTCGAGTAGAAGGGCAGCAGGAACCGGGGGATGGTCAGTCCGCCGGAGAATCCGAACTCCATGGCGCTCCGTTTCTTGGCATCGGGGGCGCGCATGTACTCATAACCCGCCGTGAAGGCCAGATCGAGCGCTTCGGCGCCGCGGAAGATGTTGCGGTTCTGATAGCCGACCGTGGCCGAGAGGCCGTAGAAGCTCGACGTGACGCTCCCCTCCAGCTCCACCTTGAAGCTCTGCTTGAGGGCGGGCGTGCAGAGGATGTCGCAGTGCAGAAACCCCTCCTTCGAGCGGCGGACGAAAGTCGTATCTTTCCGGTGGGCCCGTTCGACAGTGAGCGTGTCCACCAGATCGACCTGACGGGCGCTCTCCTCGAAGACGATCCGCGCGCTCTTGAAGTAGCCGGACGACATCAGTTTGTCGTAGGTGCGGGTGATGCGGCTGGAGTTGTAGAGCATGTTGTCGTAGATCGGAATCATGTCCCGCACGACCCGGGGGCGGAGGTTGGGTTTCCCTTCGTAAACGATGTCCAGACCGCGGTAGCGCACCGTATCGAGACGCTCCAGATAGAGCGAGTCGCTGTATGCCTCGGTCGGATTGTAGCGCGGGAAGACGCGGATCCGGTCGATTCGGTAGACCGTGTTGTCCTCCATCACGGCCTCGCCGCGTTCGTCGTAGCCCGTCAGCTCCTGCTTGACGACCATCTTCAGCCCCACGGTGCGGTCGCTTCGGAGCGTATCGGCCAGATACTCGATGTTGTTGACCGAGAAGTTGTAGTAGCCCCGGCTCTTGAGATCGGCCGTGATGCGTTCGCGCTCCTCGTTCAGGGTAGATATGTCGAAGATATCGCCCACGTGCACCAGCGACCGGGCCGTATCGGCCAGGATGAGCGGCTCCAGATTGCGGTCGCGGAATTCGTAGTCGAACGACCGGATGCGATAGGGGGCACCCTGCCGGGTGCGGTAGGTGACGTAGGCGCGGTGCCTGCGGCGCGTGGTGTCGATCTCGTAGGTGACCCGCGAGGCGAAGAATCCGCGCGAGTCCATGTAGTTCTTGAAGTTGTCGGCCGTGCGCTCGGTCAGCCCCACGTCCAGCAGGACGGGCTCCTCGCCGATGCGGCGCTTGAAGTTGTTCCAGCCGTTGTCCTTCTCCGGATCGGCCAGGTTATACATCCAGACGTAGAAGTCGGTCCCCAGAAGCCGCTTGTTGGGCCGCTGGCGGAGGTACTTCTTCAGCTGGTCGGCCCCGATCCGTTCGCGCCGGGGCGTCTCGCGGTCGGTCTCTATCTTTACCTGCGAGAGCAGATACTCGCCGTCGTGCAGGCGACGCGTCACATTGCAGGCCGTCAGCGACAGCCCGCAGGTCAGAACAAGCGCTATGATTCGAAACGTTTTCAATCTCTAACCGTTAGTTACCTGGGCGACGAAGCGCCGGTAGGTCTCCCGCTCGTCGTCGTATGCCTTCAGCGTCCCGAAGCGCAGTTGCGGACCTGTCCACTCCAGCCGGCCCTCCGTTTCGAAGGTGGCGTTGCCTGTCAGTCGGGTCGACAGACTGTCGGCAGCGGGTTCCACGCGGCAGCGCACCATACCGCCACGGTTGTACACCGCGATCTCCTCCCCGCCGGGACAGAGCCCCGAAAGGTACTGGGCCGTGGTGGAGGCCGTCATGGCGGTGCCGCAGGAGTCGGTGAGGCCCACGCCCCGCTCGCAGGTGGCCGCGAAGATTCGCTTCGGACCGTCCACGCGAACCAGCGAGACATTCATCCCCCTCGGAAAGAGTTCGGGCAGCTGCCCGATCCGTTCGCCCAGCCGTCCGAGCCTTTCGTAATCGATCCGCTCCACCCGGGCCGTCAGGTGGGGATTCCCCAGGTGAAGGTAGGTGAAGCGCAGCGTCTCGTCCAGCTCGGGAATCGGCCGGTCTACGAACCGGTCGCCGCCCGCCGGAAAGTCGTCGCTCGCAAGTCCGATGCCGATCCGCACGCCGTAGGTGGGCATCCCCCCGAAAAGGGGCTCTTCGCGGCGTACCGGATAGCTCCGGCCGCCCGACAGCAGGATGAAGGCATCCTCTGCGATGTACCGCTCGCGGGCCATACGGGCCACGCAGCGGATTCCGTTGCCGCACATCTCGGCCTCCGAACCGTCGGTGTTGAACATCCGCATGGCGAAGCGGCCGCCGATGCGGGTCAGCAGCAGCAGTCCGTCCAGTCCGCCGCTGCGCAGCCCATCCGGCGCGCAGGCCATGCGGGCGAGCCGGTGCAGATCCGCACCCGCCAGCTCCCGCCCGAAGCGGATGCCGTCGAACAGGACGAACCGATTGCCCGAGCCGTGGCAGAGCGTATATTCCAGAGTCATCGTCATGGGAGGTATCGAACGGTCAAAAGTAGTAATAAAACTTAAGTTTCGCAATCGGGACCGGCTTTTTCCCCGCAAGGGGATACAAATTAAAGATTTTCGCGCCGAAATGTACGGAATTTGAAAAAAAACTGCTAACATTGCAGGACCAAGTTGTTACATTCATTTCGAACGACATGAAAACACCGAAGGGGATTCGTCCGCAGAACCTGTCGGACGAACTTCGCCAGGCCAGACGCCTGGAGCCGAACCGCCGGAGCGGCAAGGAGCGCCGCGCCCTCTACGGCACGATTGCCGACGAAGAGGAGGACGAGGCCGACAGCTACCTCCGCAGCCGCAGCCGCGGCGAGTCGGCGCTGGACTACCTCGACGACGGGGAGGATTGATCCGAAATCCCGTTCGGCAGTTGTTTCCGCCATCCGCTTTCCTGCCCGGAAGCGGCGGGAGGGTTTGTCTGCGAATGAAAAAACCGAATTTCATGACCGAAAAATTCATCATGGCGGGCGATACCGCCCTGCACGTCTGCGATTCGCAGGCGGGAGAACATACCGTCGTGCTGCTGCACGGCTATCTGGAGTCGCTGTTGGTGTGGGACGATTTCGTGCCGCTGCTCTACAAGCGGGTCCGCGTCGTCACGCTCGACCTGCCGGGCCACGGTATTTCGGAGGTCAAGGGCGAGGTGCATACGATGGAGTATCTGGCCGATACGGTGAAGGGGGCGCTCGATGTCCTGCAGATCGGGCGCTGCACGCTGGTCGGGCATTCGATGGGCGGCTACGTGGCGCTGGCCTTCTGCGAGCGCTATCCCGAGCGGCTGGAGGGGCTGGTTCTGCTGAGTTCGACGCCCAACCCCGACTCCGGGGAGAAGCGGGAGAACCGCCGGCGCGAGATCGAACTGGTGAAGGCCGGCAAGAAGGAGCTGCTGGCCCATGTCGCTCCGGCGGCGGGGTTCGCCGAGGAGAACCGCGCCCGCATGAGCGAAGCGATCGAGGAGCTGCGCGAGCAGGTTTTCCTGACCGAGGATGCCGGCATCACGGCCCTGCTGACCGGTATGGCGGAACGCCCCGACCGGAATGAAATGTTGCGGCGGAGCCCCGTGCGCCACCTCTTCATCCTGGGTCGCAAGGACGGCTACATCCCGCAGGAGGCGGCCGACGCGCTGGTCGCCGCCCATCCCGAAGCCGAGGTGGTGTGGCTCGACCGGTCGGGACACATGGGCTTTCTGGAGGAGCCGCAGGCGACCGCCGATGCCCTGCTCGCCTTCGTCGGGGCCTGACGGAAAGACAGGAGGTGTCGTAGCATCGGGCCGATTCTTATACACCTGAAAGGGAGTGTGTCGAAATGATGATTTCCGACACACTCCCCTGCAAGGGACATTGCCTTCGAAGGGTTACTTCTTGGTGTACTGATTGTGTCCCTCGGGGTTGTTCACGTGCGATGTGCGGCTGTTCGTCGTGCGGCCCGACTGGCTGGCCGAACGCGAATTGCCCGACTGACTGTTCGAGCGCGAATTGCCCGACTGGCTGCTGGCGGTCGTCGTCCGCGAGGTCGACTTGGCCTCCGTCTTGCTCTTACCCGCCTGTGCACGGGTCGAGGTCTTGTTCGTAGACTCTTTCATAACTTTAATTTTTTGAATGATACATTGCTCCGCCGCCTCGGCCTCCGACGTCCGGCGACCTTGATTCGAACGGTTGCGTTTATGCACCTTTCAGCGCAAATCGCATACCAAAAAGATTCGGACGGACGGATCGTTCTCTCTTACCTCTGCTTTACCGCTTCGCGGGCCGGCTTGCGGGCGGCGGTTTTCCGTCCGTTGGTGCACCACTCGATCTCCTCGGACGGCATCGCCCGGCGAATCTCGCCGCTGCGCTGCTCGGAGAGTTTGCGGTCGGCGGCGCGCACCGAAGCATCCGTGCGGTCGGTGCCCTGCGGATCCAGATCGGTCAGACCGTCGGTCTCCGCGGAGTAGCGGCACGGATCGTCCACATACTGCCACTCCTCGCCGAGCCCCGTGCTCTCGCCGCTGCTCCACGGCTCCTGCTGCGAATCCTCGCCCCGCGAGTGGTTGGAGTAGAGGTTGCAGTAGCGCGGATTGCCCTGCAGGATGCCCGGCGGGAAATTGGGCCGGATGGTGTCGAGCGCCGCCTCGAACTGCTGGAAGTGGGCGATCTCGCGCGCCATCAGGAAGTCGAGCGTGGCGAGCACGTCCTTGTCGTCAGTGAACTGCATCAGGTATTCGTAGACGATCTTCGCACGCGACTCGGCGGCGATGTTCGACCGGAGGTCGATCGTCAGGTCTCCCACTGCGTTTACGTAGTAGCCCTGCCAGGGCACGCCGTTGCTGTCGGTCAGCTCCGGGCCTCCGCCCGTCAGGACCCCGAACTGCGGATTGACGGAGAAGAGGTCGTCCATCAGGTCGTTCGCCCGCTTGCCGTCGCCGAATACGGGGCTCCGGTCGGCAGCGTCCTTGAGGTTACCGCCCACGCCCGAGAGGAGCATCTGGATGGTGGCGCCCACGATCTCGAGGTGGCCGAGCTCCTCGGTGGCGATGTCCATCAGCAGGTCGTACTTGTCGGGATAGGGCTTGCGGCAGGCGAAGGCCTGCACGAAATACTGCATCGCGGCTTTCAACTCTCCGTTGCCGCCGCCGAACTGTTCGAGAAGCAGCCGCGCGAAACGCGGATCGGGCCGCGAAACGCGCGCCTTGAACTGCAGCTCTTTGGAATGATAAAACATAGGCTCGTTTTTTTTAGGTTTTACATGGAGGACGTCGCAGCTCCCGTGTCGGAACGGGACGAAGCGGCACCCTTTCGGAACAAGCCCCTGCAAAATACGTACAAACGGAGGACGAAACCGGCTTTTTATGCGGTCCGCATCTCCGCTTCCGGAAAAAAAGAAGGCGGCCGGGAATCGCTTCCGGCCGCCTGAATCGCTCTTCGGACCTCTTTAGAAACGGGCCTTGAAGCACTCCACGGTGTTCTCCATCAGGCAGGTGATGGTCATGGGGCCCACGCCGCCCGGAACGGGGGTGATGACCGAAGCCTTCGGCTCGACGGCCGCATAGTCCACGTCGCCGCACAACTTGCCGGTTTCGGGGTCGCGGTTGACTCCCACGTCGATCACCACGGCGCCGTCGCCCACCATGTCGGCCGTGACGAACTTCGGACGGCCGATGGCTACCACCAGAATCTCGGCGCTGCGGGTCAGCTCGGCGAGGTTCTGCGTGCGGCTGTGCGCAATGGTTACGGTGGCGTTCTCGTCCAGCAGGAGCTTCGCGACGGGCAGACCCACGATGTTGCTGCGGCCGATCACCACGGCGCGCTTGCCGGCGAGCGAGACGCCGGCCTCCTTGAGCATCTTGATGATCCCCTTCGGGGTGCAGGGCAGCACGCAGGGCTGCTTCTGCCAGAGGGCGGCGACGTTCAGCGGATGGAAGCCGTCCACGTCCTTCTCGCGGCTGATGGTCTCGATGACCTTCGCTTCGCTGATGTGCCGGGGCAGGGGCAGCTGCACCAGGATGCCGTCCACCTCGGGATCGGCGTTGAGGTCGCGGATCAGCGACAGAAGCTCCTCCTCGGTGATGTCGACCGAACGGCGCAGGGTCGTATTGCGGATGCCGACGGCCTCGCAGGCCTTCGCCTTGCCGGTTACGTAGCTCACGCTGCCGGGATCTTCTCCCACCAGAATCACGACCAGATGGGGTACGCGCCCGTAACGGGCCGGGAACGTCTTGACCTCTTCGGCCAGCGCGGCCTTGAGTTTTGCGGAAAGTTCCTTTCCGGAGATAATAGTTGCCATGTACTTGTTGATGGTTATTGGACAAAGTTAGGAAAAAAAATCGAAATTTCCGGGATATCGCGGTCCTGTTTTCCGGAATCGGGGTATGCTCCTCCGGGAACGGGGTATCGGCCGGCCCGAAGTCGAAAGGTCTCGATAGGACTGGGCGTTTGTCTTTGCGGTTCGTGACGGTTCACGCTGATACGACCGTCGAGACTCCTCGACTGTGCTCGGGGTGACATGCCGGGCGCTGCGATTCGCACGGGATTCCGCTGTTCCGACCGGCCCGGGGATCATAAACGTCAGCGAGGGGATGATCCGCATCCCTCTCGCTGACGTTTATAGACAATCCCTATTTCTCCAGTGCCCAGTGTCCGATGTCGGTGCGGTGGAACAGGTTGTCGCAGTGGATCTTCTCCACCTTGCGCAGGGCGTCGGCACGGGCCTCCTGCAACGTGGCGCCGCACCCGACGACGAAAAGCACGCGGCCGCCGGCCGTCACCAGCTCTCCCTGCTTGCGGGCCGTGCCCATGTGGAAGATTCGGCCCGCCTGCTCGGCACCCTCGATCACGGCCCCCTTCTCGTAGGAACCCGGGTAGCCTTTCGAAGCCAGCACGATGCCCAGCGTGGCGAAGTCGTGCCACTCGACCTGTTCCGGCATCCGGTTTTCGGCTACGGCCGTGAAGATCTCCACGGCATCGCTCTTCAGACGCGGCAGCACGACCTCGGTCTCCGGATCGCCGAACCGGGCGTTGAACTCGATCACCCGGATGCCTTGCGGCGTCTTCATCAGTCCGCCGTAGAGCACGCCGGTGAAGGGGCACCCCTCGGCGACCATCGCCCGGGCGGTGGGTTCGAGGATCTGCCGCAGGGCGTACTCCCGGTCGGCATCGGTGATGAAGGGCAGGGGCGAGTAGGCGCCCATGCCGCCCGTGTTGGGTCCCTTGTCGCCGTCGTAGGCCCGTTTGTGGTCCTGCGCCAGCACCATCGGGCAGACCTTGTCGCCCGCCACGAAGCACATGAACGAGAACTCGGGGCCGGTGAGGAAGTCTTCCACGACCACCTTACCCTCGCCGAAGCGGTCGTCCAGAAGCATCTCTTTCAGCGCCGTTTCGGCCTCGGCGAGCGTCTCGGCGATCACGACCCCCTTGCCGGCAGCCAGTCCGTCGTATTTCAGCACGGCGGGCAGCGGCCGCGCGGAGACGTAGGCCAGCGCCTCTCCGTAGTCGGTGAAGGTGCGGAAGGCGGCCGTGGGGATATCGTAACGCTCCATCAGCTGCTTGGCGAACTCCTTCGACGACTCGATCCGGGCCGCCGCCTGCGTGGGGCCGAAGATGCGCAGACCCGCCTCGCGGAAGCGGTCGACCACACCGGCCGCCAGCGCCGATTCGGGGCCTACGACCGTGAGGTCGATCTCCCGTTCGCGGGCGAAGGCCAGCAGCCCTTCGACATCCGTATCTTTCAGCGGAACGCATTCCGCCTGGGCGGAGACGCCCGCATTGCCGGGGGCGCAGTAGATTTTCGGAGAGCGGGGTGAGCGGGCGAGCGCGTCGACGATGGCGTGTTCGCGGCCGCCGGAACCGATAACGAGTATATTCATGGCCGTCGGATTTTAGTGTTTGAAGTGTCGTTCTCCGGTGAAGAGCATGGCGATGCCGGTCTCGTCGGCCCGTTTCACCGACTCCTCGTCGCGTACCGATCCGCCGGGTTGCACGATGGCCGTCACGCCCCGTTCGGCAGCCAGGCTCACGCAGTCGTCGAAAGGGAAGAAGCCGTCCGAAGCGAGCACGATACCCGACTCGACCCCTTTGGCGCGCGCCTCGTCGAGCGCGAGCACGGCCGAGCCGATGCGGTTCATCTGACCGGCGCCGACGCCCAGCGTCTGGCCGTTCTTCACGGCAATGATGGCATTCGACTTCACGTGCTTCACGATCCGCCAGCCGAACGACAGGTCGTCGAGCTCCACGGCCGAGGGTTCGCGTCGCGTGACGCACATCGAGGGTTCGACCGCACGGGTCTCGGTGTCGAGCTCCTGCACCAGCAGGCCGCCGTTGACGCTGACATACTGCATCGGACGCTCCGTGTCGCGCTCCATCTTCACCTCCAGCAGACGCAGGTTCTTCTTCGTGCGGAGTATCTCGAGCGCCTCGTCGGTGAAGGCGGGGGCCATGATGATCTCCAGGAAGACGGGCTTCATCAGCTCGGCCGCCTCTTTCGTTACCGGACGGTTCGTCGCCACGATACCGCCGAAGATCGACACCTTGTCGGCCTCGTAGGCTTTCGTCCAGGCGTCCGCCGCATCGCGGCCCACGGCAGCGCCGCAGGGGTTCATGTGCTTGAGGCCCACGCAGAAGGGCTCGTCGAACTCCCGGACGATCGAGAGGGCCGCGTTGGCATCCTGAATGTTGTTGTAGGAGAGCTCCTTGCCGTTCAGCTGGCGCGCCGAGGCCAGCGAGTAGGAGCCCGCCTCCTGCGAGCGGTAGAACTTGGCCGACTGGTGGGGGTTCTCGCCGTAGCGGAGCGGTTGCGCAAGGTCGAACTCCAGAAAGAGCTTCTCGTTCAGCCCCGCCTGCCGGCGCATGTAGGTCGCGATCATCGCGTCGTACTCGGCCGTGTGGGTGTAGGCCTTGGCCGAGAGCTCCAGCCGGGTTTCGCGGCGGGTGTTCCCCTCGCTGCGGATCTCGTCCAGAATGCGCCCGTAGTCCGAAGGGTCGCAGACCACCGTCACGTCGTTGAAGTTCTTGGCTGCGGAGCGCAGCATGGAGGGGCCGCCGATGTCGATGTTCTCGATGGCCTCGGCCAGCGTCACGTCGGGGCGGGCGATGGTCTGACGGAACGGGTAGAGGTTCACGCAGACCAGATCGATGTATCCGATGCCGTTTTCACGCAGCGCCTCCACGTGCGACGGGTCGTCGCGCCGGGCCAGCAGGCCGCCGTGCACCTTGGGGTGCAGGGTCTTGACACGGCCGTCGCAGATCTCGGGAAATCCCGTCACGTCGCTGATGTTCGATACCTCCACGCCGTTGTCGCGCAGTAACTTCATCGTTCCGCCCGTGGCGATCACCTCCCAGCCGAGGTCCCGCAGGGCACGGGCGAATTCGACGACGCCCGTTTTGTCGCTTACACTGACTAATGCTCGCATATGTTCGTTTTCCTGATATTATTCGTTTAGTAATCTTTTTACCGTTTCCACATAGAGCGGATGCTCCGTGGCATGTACCTGCCTCTCCAGCTCCGCGAGGTCGCTCCCTTCGTAGGAGAAGGCCCGCTGGGCGATGATCCGTCCGCCGTCGAGCGTGGCGTCGACCCAGTGGACCGTCACGCCGAAGACCTTCACACCGTAGGCGAGCGCCTGTTCGATGGCGTGCGCACCCTTGAAGGCGGGCAGCAGCGAGGGGTGGATGTTGACGATCCTGCCGCCGTAGGCGCCCAGCAGTTCGTCGGAGAGGATGCGCATGTAACCGGCCAGACAGACCAGGTCGATCCCCTTTTCATCGAGCCGCCGCACGATCTCGCGCTCGTACTCCGCCTTCGAGGCGTAGTCGCGGGGCGAGAAGGTGAACCGTTCGATGCCCATGCGGTCGGCCCGTTCGTTGACCCGGGCCGTCGGCCGGTCGCAGACCATCAGAGCCGCCTCGGCGGGTATCTCCCCCTGCCGGCAGGCGTCGGCGAGCACCTGGAAATTGCTTCCCTCGCCGCTGGCGAAAATGGCGATCCGTTTCATCTTACCGGATCTCTACCCCCTCGCGGTCGGTGACGCGGCCGATGATCGTGGCCCGCTCGCCCTGTGCCGTCAGCAGATCGATGGCCTGCTGCGCCTCGCTTTCGTCGAGGGCGACCACCATGCCGATGCCCATGTTGAAGATGTTGAACATCTCGCGGTGCGACACCTTGCCGTGCTTCTCCAGAAAGCGGAACACGGGCAGAATCTCCCACGAACCCTCGGCGATTTCGATGCCCTGGCCGTCGTGCAGGATGCGGGGGATGTTCTCGTCGAACCCGCCTCCGGTGATGTGGCTGATGCCGTGGACGTCGCAGCGGCGGATCACCTCCAGCACCTGCTTCACGTAGATGCGGGTGGGGGTCAGCAGCACCTCGCCCAGCGGACGGTCGCCCAGCTCGGGGTAGACCTCGTGCAGGTCCAGCCCGGCGTCGGCCACGATCTTGCGGACCAGGCTGAAGCCGTTGGAGTGCACGCCGCTCGAAGCGATGCCCACCAGCACGTCGCCCGCCTTGACCTTCTGTCCGTCGATGAGCCGTCTCTTCTCCACGACGCCGCACGTGAACCCGGCGATGTCGTACTCGCCTTCGGCATACATGCCCGGCATCTCGGCCGTCTCGCCGCCCACCAGCGCGCAGCCGGCCTGACGGCAGCCCTCGGCCACGCCGCTCACGATCGCCTCGATCTTGTGGGGCTCGTTGCGGCCCACGGCCACGTAGTCCAGGAAGAGCAGCGGTTCGGCTCCCTGCGCCAGTACGTCGTTCACGCACATGGCTACGGCGTCGATGCCGATCGTGTCGTGCTTGTCCATCGCGAAGGCGAGCTTGAGCTTGGTGCCCACGCCGTCGGTTCCGCTCACCAGCACGGGCTCCTCGACCTTCAGGGCCGAGAGGTCGAACATGCCGCCGAAGGCGCCGATGTTGCCCATCACACCCGTC
>Ga0073906_1000454_pt1 | contig 73973 bp, 64 predicted proteins | sample Inofromicrocosms_FD_65485 | JGI IMG/M metagenome (GOLD analysis project Ga0073906, IMG submission 65485) | Mouse cecum microbial communities from Vienna, Austria - Inoculum for glucosamine and mucus D2O microcosms | ecosystem: Host-associated > Mammals > Digestive system > Large intestine >...
AAGAATATGCTTCACTTGTAAGAGGACGTTTTGAAAACATCCTTGTACTTGGAATCGGCGGTTCTGCGTTGGGTGGGATTGCTGTAACCGAGGCTCTGTTAAAACCTTACTGGAATCTTTTGACACCTGAACAAAGAAATAATTTTCCTAGAATATTCTTTTTAGATAATATTGACCCTGATAATATGAACGGGCTTTTAGATATATTGGATTTGAAGAAAACATTGGTAAATGTGATTACAAAATCCGGTTCGACAGCCGAAACTATGTCGCAGTTTATGATTCTAAAAGATCGTCTTGAAAAAGCTCTTGGTGAAGATGAATACAGAAAAAATGTTGTTGCAACAACTGATAAGCAAACAGGAGTCTTAAGACAGATTGCAGAACAAGAAGGTTATAAAACCTTTGTAGTTCCGGATGATGTCGGCGGAAGATTTTCGGTATTTTCAGCAGTGGGGCTTTTACCTTTTGCTCTTGTCGGAATTGATATTGATGAAATCGTTAACGGTATTAAAGATATGGATTTAGCTTTGAAAAATACCGATGTTTATGAAAATATTGCAGCTCAAAATGCTCTTATTCAATATCTGATGGATGTAAAAAAAGGTAAAAACTTATCAGTTATGATGCCATATTCAAGCCGTTTAAAATATGTTTCGGATTGGTATGCGCAACTTTGGGCAGAATCTTTGGGTAAGAATGAAGACTTGCAGGGAAATCATGTTCATGTCGGACAAACCCCTATAAAAGCACTTGGTGCAACAGATCAGCATTCACAAATTCAGCTTTATAATGAAGGACCTAATGATAAAATTATTAACTTTATCAGGGTTGAAGAATTTGATACAACGCTTGAAATCCCAAATATATTTGCTTATACGGGAATCGGTTATCTCGGAGGTAAAACTATTAATCAATTACTAAATGCAGAAGCAGATTCTACAAAAGTTTCATTATCAGACTATGCACGTCCGACAGTAACTATAACTTTACCAAAGGTTGACGGATATCATATCGGACAGCTATTGTATATGCTGGAAGTTCAAACAGCGATTGCAGGTGCTCTGTATAATATTAATGCTTTTAATCAACCGGGTGTAGAACAAGCAAAAAATTATACATACGCGTTAATGGGTAGAGCAGGGTATGAAGATTCTGCAAAAACTCTTCAAACAAAAATGGCATCTATAGCCGAGGTGTAAAGATAAATGTATTATAAAAATATTCTTAAATGTTTTTTTCTGTGTCTTAGTTTTTGCTGTTTTATTCATAGCCCGGCTCAAAGTGTTTTACTAAAAGGTTATGTGGAAGAAGTTCCGCCTGCATTCTATGGAACATGGCGCGTAGTTTCAAAAAGAATTGATACTAATTCTCCTGTAACATTTAAAGAAAAAGGACTTGATATATGGAACTTATCGCAGGAAAATAACGTCATATATTTAAGAAATACCTTTTCTGGGGCATCAGCACAAATTATGCTTAAGGAGGTTAAGGGGAATACTGTTACTTTTACAAAAACCGGTAAATATGATAACAAAATTTTGACTGATAAAGTTACACTATCAATTAAAGGAGATAATTTTACAGGCGAAAATCTGTTAAAGATGGATACTATATCAGATATTGACGGAAGCGTAAGAAAAACAGAAACCGCAAAATATTTTATAAAAGGCGATAAAATCGCAGGTGATAGTGTAATAGGAGATTGAGGATAAATGCAGATAAAGGAATTTGATACCGTAATTTTAGGCGGCGGCCCTGCGGGGTTTGCAGCAGGAATGTATGCCGCACGTGGAGCAGTTTCAACAGCTATTGTAGATATAAGTATGCTTGGAGGTCAGCCTTCAAATTATCTTGAGTTGGAAAATTATCCCGGTTTTTCTTGTATCGGTGGATTTGAACTTATGGAAAAGTTTGAAGAGCATGCTGATAAATTTGGAATAGAGAAGTTTTCAATGCAAGAAATAGAATCAATTGATTTAGTATCAAGTCCAAAAGTTATTAAAACAAAAGAATTTCAATTTAATGCAAAAACTGTGATAATTGCTACAGGCGCAAAGCCAATGAAGCTTGGAGTGCCGGGAGAAGCAGAATTTGTCGGGCGCGGGGTAAGCTATTGCGCGGTATGTGACGGCGCTTTTTATAAAGATAAAGTTGTAGCAGTTGTCGGTGGCGGTAATTCAGCAGTTGAAGAAGCTATGTATTTAACAAAATTTGCTTCTAAAGTTTATTTAATACATAGAAGAAATGAACTTCGTGCAGATAAAATTGTTCAAGAACGCGCATCTAAGTGTGAAAAATTAGAATTTGTATGGGATTCTGTTGTTAAAGAAATTAAAGGCTCAGATTTGGTAAATACTATTGTTTTGGAAAATGTTAAATCAAATGAAAAATCTGAACTTTCGGTTAACGGAATTTTTCCATATATTGGTATAACTCCAAATGTAGAAGGATTTAGCGGACAAGTTGCACAGGATTCACGAGGTTTTATCTTAACAGATGAAACTATGAAAACATCAATTGACGGTGTTTTTGCAGTTGGAGATGTAAGAGTTACTCCATTACGCCAGGTAGTTACAGCAGCTTCAGATGGCGCAGTTGGTGCCGTTTACGCAGTTAAATATGTCGAAGCATTAAAAGAAGTAACTGTCTAGATGTAAAGAAGATATTAATATTGTATTCAGGATATAAAGATTATGTAAGGAAATCTAATTTTGCATATTTTTTAAATTATAATAATAATGTAAATAAGATTTATATGGAGATAAGAAATATGCAATCATTAAATGAAATTCTTTCAGAACTTGAAAATGCTGATAATAATACAAAAAATAAATTAGAAAATGAACTTGTTAGTATTGGTGATTCTGTTGTACCTCAATTAGTTGACCAATTACAAGTCGTAAGAGGTGTAAAAAGAGGTGTTGTTGCAATGACTCTTATCCGCCTTGGCGATGTTTCTGTTAAATACTTGAAACAAGCAGCTCAAGATAATAAAGATTTTGAATGGGTTGCTCAATACCTTATTAGAGAAATTAAAGGTTTAGCAGCATAGGTTTTATAATTTTAAAGCAAAAGGAAGGGTTGATTAAGGTAATATCAATCCTTCTTTTTTTCTGATAGAATGGTTTTTATGAGAGAGCACAGCAATTTTAAATACACATGTTTATTTGGCGGTGGAGCAATACGAGGTGCGGCGCATGCTGGGGTTTTGAATGCATTAAATGATTTAGGTATAGAATTAACAACACTTGCGGGCTCATCTGTCGGTGCTATGGTAGCTTCTTTATATGCGGTTGGCTATACTCCGCAAGAATTATCAGAAGTGTTCTTATCAGTGAATTTTGAGCTTTTTAGAGATATTTCACTAGGATTTAATCAAAAATTCGCTTTAAGTAAAGGTGAAATTTTCTTGGAATGGCTTAGAGAACTTATTGAAAGAAAATATTACGGAAAAAACTATCAGAAGGGACAGTGTAATCCTGTTACTTTTAAAGATTTGAATAAGGATTTAATAATTATAACAACAAATATGAAGGATTTTTCGTGTAAAGAATTTTCTAATTTCGAAACTCCCGATTTTGAAGTTGCAATGGCTGTTAGAATTTCTTGCTGCATGCCGGGATTGATGCGTGCAGTGACTTTAGAAGACGATTTGCTTGTTGATGGAGATTTAATGAAGGGAAAACCTATGTGGTCGCTTTCTAAAAATATTCATAATTCTCCGGATAGAATTCTTGAAGTTCGTTTGGAAGGATCTTTTTCAGGTTCAGATCAAAGTCCTATTGAATATGTTAATGGCATGTACACATGTATGACATCCTCAGAAACTTCATTTATTAGTAAGCTTTATGGTCAGCGTGACAGATATGATTATCTTATAATTGATACAGGTAATGTTGTTGTTGTCGATTTTAACTATCCCGGAGAAAAACGACAAGCAATTATTGATGATGGTTATAAACAAACTTTATCCTATTTTAAAGAAAAAATTTTGCCTAAAAAAAATGAAATTTTTAAGATATATTCTAAAATTCGAGATAAATTAAAACAAATTCAAAGATTTATGATAAGGAAAAAGTTTTTTGCTGTAAAAACTTCAGTAGCAGAGCTTTTTATTTATCTTTCAACCGTAAAAGATGTTATTGATTCGGATTTATTTGATGTGATATATCTGTTTCAAAAGCTTGTATATAATAATGTAAAATCAGGGTTATTAGGACGAGCTTCTTGTTCAAACAGTGAAAATATAGAGACTTCACTTAATGCAATAACTTCTGATGTGGAATTAAGAGTTATTGAAATAGAGAAGTATATTAATAAATTTTCTGTTTGACAATAAGAAATGTTTGTTATAATATAAAAAGGTAGCCGAACACTTGCTCCAGTGGCGGAATCGGTAGACGCGTTGGACTTAAAATCCAATTGGGCGTATAACCCAGTGCCAGTTCAAGTCTGGCCTGGAGCATATTTAAAAAGACTCATGTAAGTGGGTCTTTTTTTATGGCTATCTTTCTAGTTCACCTCGTCGCTTTACGCCTGCTTATATTCAGGAGAGTTATATTATATATGAAAATTCCGGCTCATAGGCCGGAATCTCACTTAGTTTATTTATAATAAATTCCTGCGTACTTTTTTCGCAATTCATTGTAGTTCATGCGAAAGTTATTCATAACACGGCTTATATATTGTTTATTTTCGACAATTATCTCTGTAAAATTCTTATTAAACATGTTATTTATTGATGTAAAATCAAACATATTTTCTTCAAATGTTTTATTAGGATTTAAATTTGCACAGCGTGAAATTTCTTCAATCTGCTCATCTTCTGTAATAGTTATGAATCTCATTGATTCAGGATATATAACAACCTGATTTTGCGCACCCATTATCGTGATTATGTCAGTAAAACCGGAACGCAGTGTTATATTGGAATAACATAATGTGGCAAAATAACATTGCTCAATTAATGGTAAAAATACAGATTCAAAATCTTCATAATCAGGACTTTTACTGTTAAAAACTACTTTATAACCTTCTTGTTCGAGCTGTTTTGCTATTGTAATCCAGAATTGATAACTTATTTCTCTCTCATCATATGAATGAGCATGAGGTGTAATCATTATTACTTCTTTGCCTTCTGAAACTTCATCAAAAATATCTTCAACTTTACTTTTCATTTTTCTGGTTAAATTTAGCTTTGAAAATTGTGGTACTGCAAGTTGAAGCATTTTTATGTATACTTCATAGAAGTTTCTTGATTTGTCGTTTTCAGCTTCTTTAAATACGTGGTGTGATAATTCATAAATATGACCTTTTTTAAGACCGGCTTTATTGTGTTTGCAGTATGGTCTGTCTGTTGTGCAAAGACTGTAGTAAATATCTAAAGGAATTGGCAGAATTTCATCTGCAAAATCAAATGCTTTAATAAATTCAAGCTGACTTTTGTTTGCGTAAAAAATTAAAATATTTCCGCCTTTTTCTCTTTTGAATTGTTCAAGCATTGCACATGCCATCATAAAATCGCCCCAAGGCCAAAATGGTACAAAAATCCAATAATCTTGATATTCTTCTTCAATTATTTGTTTGAAGTTTTCTATAGCTGGCGGGATAAAAATATCATCAAGAAAATGTTTTACCCATGATCTTGCCGGTCTATATGGAATTAGTGCAGCTATTGTTTTTTTGATAATTTTATTTGCAAGTAAAAGTATTTGATAGTTTTCCACCTAAACACCCTCATATACATAATTGATTGATTTTATCGCGTCTTTGAATGTTGTATCTTTTCTAAACAGAGTTGCTGTCCCAAGGATGAATCCTTTAACTCCGCGTGGATTCCAAAATTGAATTCTTTCTTTGGTTACAGCTCCATCTAGAAAAATTTCAAAATTATATCTGTTTTTTAGCATTAATAATCTTTGAATTTTATCGTCCACATAGGGAAGATATTTCCTACCCGCATGGCCAGGGTTGACTCCTAAAACCAGTACTCTGTCTACTGTATTTAATAACTCTTCTATGCTGGAAAGTGATGTGCCCGGGTTGATTGCAATACCGGCTATTGCTCCTGCATTATGTATTTTTTCTATAGTTGTTGCAGGATCCGGATCAACTTCAGGGTGGATATAAATAATATCAATTCCAAGCCTGAAAAGGATATCAAGATAATTGTAAGGTTTTCTTACCATAAGATGAGCATCGACGGTTTTGTTTGTAAGTTGTTTAATAAATGCCATATCTTGATATCCCATGCCGAAATTATCAACAAAACTTCCGTCCATAATATCTATATGAAAAGAATCAATTCCGGCATTTTCAAGCTCTGTTACTTCTTTTTCTAAGTTTGCATAATTTGCACACATCATTGATGCAGATAATTCTATATTCATTCGTTATTTTCTCCTGTAATTGGTCTTGCTGTAATAAATGTCACTCTATTATTGAAATTAGTTTCTTCTTCCGGTTCAAGTATAATAGTTGTACCTGTTTTTACAGATAAACCTTCAAGCAGACTTTCGCCCATAAGTATGGTTACGCATTCAAGTGTTTTTGAATTATTTTTATATGTAGTTTTATTTTCAAACAATTTTGTAGAATAAAGTCTTTCTTTTATTTCTTCATTATTGTATTTGCGAACTTTTGATTTTAATTTTGGATTTATTGCTTTTAATGCTTTTTCAATATGCAGTTCTCTTGAATTGCCGTTTTTATCTTTTCGGTCAAAATCATAAAATCTGTATGTAAGATTACAGTTTTCTTCAATTTCATAGAATAGTGCCCCGTGGGTTGCTGCATGCATTGTGCCTTGTTCTACAAAAACATAATCACCTTTTTCAACTTGCAGATGGTCTATAACATCTTCTTCTATTCGTTTTTCTTTAATTTTTTCTTCAATTTCTGCTGTTGAATTTACTTTACAACCGTTGTACAGCCATCTATTTGTCGGCGGTTCAATGAAATACCAGGATTCATTTTTTCCGAACTCTCTGTTTTCAATATCCAGTGCACATTTATCATCAGGATGTACTTGAATACTTAAATCATCTTTTGGGTCAACAAGTGCTATTACGAATGGAAATTGTTTGAATTTATCCATGCCGAATTTAGATTTGTTGTTGTCAAAATATTCTTTAAAAGTCTTTCCTTTATATTCTCCGTTTAATATACGGCTTTCAAATTCTTCGTTAGAAACAAGAGAATACAGGTGACCGAGTTTTGAATGTTTTTCAGGAGCGAAAGGAATTAATTTTTCTCCACCCCAGATTGTTTCATGTGATACGGGTTCAAGTATTAACATATTTACTCCTATAAATTTTCATCTAATTCAATATTTATATTGTTAAAACCTTCGTTACGGTTTGGGCATAAGGCATATGCACATTTAAGTCCGGACGGTTTGTTATCATTGATTAAAATTCTTTCTCCCATCGGCATTTCGAAAAGAATTCTGTCGTATCTGATATTATTTTCTTTTAGAAACTTCTCTGTTTTTTCTTTTGCTGCAGCTTCTCTTGCTGTCATTATAATTATAAAGTCGTCTTTAGGAATTGATTGAAGAAATTCTTTTGCACCGTCAAGAAATTTATCTTCGCCGGTTTTATAGCCGTTATGAACAACTAAAGTCCCGTCAAAATCAAAAATCCAGGTTTTATTAAGCGTTGATAGTTTCAAAATATTCTCTTTTAAAAGCATTTTTTTCTCCTTCTATGCATTCACAAAGCAGATAAATTCCGTTATAGAAAGCAAGACACATAGAGTCATAATCTTCCCAGCAGTGACTTGCAAGAGATATCCAAATTATTGCGTGTATTAGTTTTAACTGGTCAAGTTTTACTTCAGGAATTTTTGCAAGGAAGTAATCTGTTAATTCATCCCATCCGCCGGAATTTATTTCATATTTAACATCGTATTCGGAAATTTTTAATTTGAAGTTTTTAATATTGAACTGATCAAAATTACCTGCAATAGAATAGTAAAGTTTAGCCCAATCGTATCTGATATCTCCGAGGACTTTTTCTGAACCGAAATATCCTCTTGCATCTATAAAATAAATATTATTTTCTTTATCGAGCATTGTATTGGTAAGTGTACAGTCTCCGTGAATAGGACAATAAATCGTATCCATCAGATTTTCTTCTACGATTTTTTTTAATGCATAAGTGTCAGTTAAAATATTTCTGCATTTTTTACCATTGATTGTAATATATTCATTATTTGCAAATGGTATTGATGGTGCGATACTTCGGATTCGTTTTATTGTTTTTGTATAGTATTCTTGCTCTATATCTAATCTGTTACTGTTTTTTGTTTCAAAAGAATGCATTTTATTAACAGAATCAATAAGATTATCTATTACTTTTTTCTTATCTTCTATTGACAAATTTGCGTTAAAAATATTTGTTCCTTCAATTTTTTCCATAGTTAAAGGATTTAAAGAGTGGATTTTTGGTATTGAATTAAAACCGTAGTCTGTCATTTTTTTGTACCAAACGATTTCCCTGTCAATAAGTTTTTGTCCTTCTTCTGTTAAGCCTGTTTTAATAACTTTATTTTTTGTAAATTCCATTTTGTTATAAGGTCGACAGCGGTTTTTTGTTGAAGATATTTTGTTTATGGCATCAATTGTTCCTGTTTCAACTGAATCTTCTATTGAAAAAGGTGTTAATTTTATTCCGGAATTAGCAAGCCAGCTTGTGAAAGAACCGGTTTGCGGTATGTTTTGAAGCTCATTTTTATTATTAAAAATATAGCACCCTGCAACTCCATTGTCTGTTGACGGCACTTTTTTTAGTTCTCCGTTTTTAAAGCTCCAGCTGCATTTGAAACTTTGTGATAAACCTATATAACATTTCGATTTATCAAGTTTTTCAAGGTCAAATTTATCACCTAGTATAAGGTCTGACCAGATAAGCATAAATTGCTCATTTTTATTGACAAAATTTAATGCTTCTTTGATTCCACAGATGTTACCTTCTCCGTGCGCTTTGATAAGTACAAATTTAGCATTGCTGAATGTTTCAAGATATTTTTCAAGTACTTCAAATTTGTAATCCCCAATAATTATAAATTCCGCTTGTGGATATTTTTTAAACATGTGGAATATAATTGGTAAATTGTTAACAGGTACAATACATTTTGGACGGTTGAGGGTTAAATCACCTAATCTTGTACCTTTTCCCCCCGCTTGGATAATGATTTTCATTTCGTTTTTTCCTTCTTATGCAATAATGTTTCAGTAATGTTTTCTATTATTTTATTTTTTAAGTTATCAGAATATTCAATTTCAATAATTTTGTTAGCTGCGGGGGTAACTGTTTTTATTGAATATCCGGTTATGATTTTATCTTTAGTGATCTCTTTAAACCGGAAACGATTTATAAAATCAGTGTAAAGTATAATTTGTGGTGTTCCAGATTCTGATAAAATTTCAGAAAAACCGCTTCTCAAACTGATAATTGCTTCAGCTTTCGATGCTAAATAGAATGCTTCGTCAAGAGGCATATTCTCATTATTTGTTATTATTTTTTTATTAAGTGCTTTTTCTAATTCTTGCCAAAATTCGTTTGGAATTGAGGTACATGTTTTTGCATTTTTGACTAGGAAAATAAACTTATTAATATTATTTTTATTTAGATATTCTTCAATTTTTTCTGATATATTTTTATTTATGTGTAATTTATTTTCAGTAGCAGTATTTGATTGAGAAATCCCAAAATATTTGTACATTTCAGATAAATAAACCGCATTATCTGTATGAATTTTTGATTCTGTTTCAATATAAAATTTCATTGGGAAAGCAATGTAATATGTTTGTTTCTCAAGTTGGAACGTGTTTACTCCAACTTCTGGGAGTGATTTTGGAAGTATAATTGCAGGAATTTTTGGTAGTAACATATTGGCAAGTTTTAAATGTGATTTTTTAGTACCTGCAATAAGTATATTGTCATCTTTTTCTATAAGGTTATTGATTATATATTTTAGAAAAATATATGCTTCACCAAGATTTGATTTTAAAATGAATATTTTATTGTATTTTGTATCTATTCTTTTATTCAGGTATTTTTTTAGAACTGATAATTTATTAACATATTTTTTGTGAAATATACTTTTTGAATAAATGAAATTGTCAGTTTCTGTCTGCTCAAAAAATGTACAATTGAAAATTTTGAACTTCTTTACCTCAGCAGTATTTGAGTATTTTCGAATTTTAAAAAATATATTAAAAAAATTTTCATATTTTATTCTATGATTAAGAATTGCAGAATATATAGGAATTCCAATGACCTTAAATTTAATTTTTTTATCTGTTATAAATTTCATCTGGCCCCTACCAATTCTTCCTGATTTCTAAACTGTGCATTATATAAGCTTTTATAAGCTCCGTTTTCAATATTTAAAAGTTCATCGTGTTTTCCAGATTCAACTATTTGACCATCATTTATGACAATAATATTATCTGCGTTTTTGATAGTTGAAAGCCTGTGAGCAATTACAAATACTGTTTTATCTTTCATAAGATTATCTATAGCTTTTTGTACAATAACTTCGGCTTTATTATCCAGTGCGCTTGTAGCTTCGTCTAATATAATAACAGGTGCATTTTTGATAAATGCACGAGCAATAGCTATTCTTTGCTTTTGTCCACCAGAAAGTCTTATTCCGCGCTCTCCGATTTCTGTTTCCAGACCAAATTCAAGACTGCTTATAAACTCATCAAGACACGCCATTTTAACAGCTATTCTGATGTCTTCTTCTGTTGCAGACGGGTTTCCAAGAATAATATTTTCTTTTATAGTGCCAGAAAATAGAAAATTATCCTGAAAAACCACTGCAATATTTTCTCTAAGAGATTTAACAGAGTATTGATTAATGTTTTTACCATCTATAATAATTTCTCCGCCTGTAATATTGTAAAATCTAGGTAATAAATTTACTATTGTTGTTTTTCCGCCACCGGAATTTCCGACAAATGCTGTTGTTGTACCCGCATAGGCTTTGAACGTTATATTATTTAAAACTTGCGGTAATCTTTCGCCATAAGAAAATGAGACATTGTTGTATTCAATGTAATCCGTAATGTCAGAAAGTGCTGCGGCATTATTGTTGTCTTTTATAAGTGTATCCTGATCAAATAATTCAAATATTCTATCAATAGCCATAAATGAGAACTGAACCTGATTTAAGTTGTTCCCCAGGTTTTTGATTGGAGTATAAAGCATAATCAGTGCTGTAATAAATGATACAAAATTACCGCTTGTGATTTCTTTGGTAATTATAAGGTGACTTCCATAACCTATTGCAGCACCTATCCCGATTGAAACTATAACGTGCATCATTGGAGATAACCACGAGGTGCGCTGAGTGATTTTTATACTGAAATTAAATATGTTATTTAAAATATCATCAAATTTTTTTACTTGAATATTTTCAAGATTATAAGCAAAAATGGTTTTGTTTCCAGAAAATGTTTCATTAAAAATAGTAATAATATGAGCTCCTGCTGCAACTGATTTATTCATAACATCTTTAATGCGTTCTCTTAGTTTTGCAAGTGGTAAAAATGCACAAATAAGTATTGCGATTGCAATAATTGCAAGCTGCCAGGAATTATAAATTAATACACCTATTAAAGAAATTGATGAAAAAAGACGTGATGTGAAACTTTTGAGATTGTTCAATAAGCCTGCACAAGCACAATCCGCATCATTGTTAAATCTGAAAACAATATCTCCAGAGTTTCTGCAATCAAAGAAGCCTGTTTCAAATGTTAGCAGTTTTTTATATAAATCATGTTTTAGTGCATTTGTAATTTTGCCGCCAACCCAAGTGTTAAGATATACTGCCATGTAGTTTAAAAATCCTTGCAAGCAAGTAAATAAAACAATTCCAAGTGGAATATACCACGGTGATTGAATGGATTTTTCAACCATAACGATATCCATGTATGGCTTCAAAGATAATGCAATAACTGCATCCAGTGAACCAATGGGAATACAAATTAGTAGAGCCACAAGTGCCCGAAAACTATATGGCTTAATATATGGCCACATTCTTTTATAATTTTTTACAAAATCAATATTTCCAAATTTACCCTTAATACTCATTAACTTTCCCAAATATGAATTCTCTAAAGTTAATTTTAATATGGTAAATTTTGAATAGACCGTTGTAACTGTTAAATTTAGCCCGAATGGCTAATATTTTTGTAATATATATTTACACATTGTTATTTAATATCTTTTCAAAACCACTCCAGTTGAAATTTTTTGAATTGATTTTTGATTTAATTTCTTCTAAATTTTGTTGTTTTAATTCCGAAAATTGTTTTTTAAATGGTTTTTGCATATTTAATAACGGTAGGTTAAATTCTGATGAAATTTTTTCAATTTTTATATCGTAGTTTATACCAAGAGTTTTAACACCTGCAAGAAGCCCGATAATTATGGCATGAAACCTCATTGCGATTAAAAACTCTGCTTTAGCTAAGTTTTGTATAATCTGTGCATCTGTCAAGTTTGCATAAATTTCTGTTTGAATTTCCGGATTTAACATGTTTAATGCTTTTTCAAATTTTTTGCAGACTTCAAGATCTATAGAATCCTGAAATGAATATATTTTTATTTGTTTATCTGAAAATTCTTGTGAGATTTTTTGAGCTAATCTATCAATGAAATCTTCATTTAAAGACTTACAATTACGTAATTGAACGGCAACTGTATTATTTTTTTCTACAGCAGGAACTTCAGTGGAAAAAATGGGGTCACATAACAGATCTGAATCAATCCCCCAGCTTTTTAGAAGCTCATGGCTTTTAATGTCTCTTACACTAATATAAGAGCAATGTTTTAGTATATTTTTTGTTAAAACTATGCCAATAGGGTTAGAAATAGGACCGATTCCTTGTGCAAAGATTATAACTTTTTTTCTTAAAATCAGTGCAATAAATATAATAAAAAGGTAGTAAATCAAGCTTTTTAGACTTGTTATGTCTTGTAACAGGCTTCCTCCGCCTGAGATTAAAAAATCAGACTTGAAGATTACGCTTATAATATCAGGAATCTTAAATGTGTGAACACTTCTTATATGTTTGAATTTACCTGTTGTGTATTGAGGATCTGAAGATATTACAGTGATACGTTTGTTAAGCTGTTTGAGTTTATCTACAAGAACAGATAAAATTGCTTCGTCACCGAAGTTTTTAAACCCGAAATATCCTGATAGAACAACTCTTTTTTTCATATTATTCCTCTGTTTTAAATATATTATAAACTTCATCTCTGAAAGGTGTTGATTTTATTGCTCCTATTCCTTGAGCTTGAAGCCCCGCATCTATAGAAGCAATTTTAGCAGCTTCTTGCGGAGTGAATGAATTAGCCAGAGCATGCAAAAAAGCTCCATTAAAGGCATCACCTGAAGATGTAGTATCAACTATATTTTCGGTATAGAAAGGAATAAACGATGTGCTCCTTCCGTCATTTAAGAAATAACCTTTATCTTCACTGGATTTTATGACAATTGTTTGAACTCCCGTATCAGATATGATTTTCATAATATTTTCTAATGACTCAATTTCGTAAATACTTTTAGTATCATATTTAGAGCTCATAAATAAGATATCAGTAAGCGGTAAAATTTCGTCAAAATATTCTTTTGCATCTTCTCTTGTTGATATCATAGTTGAAAAATTCGGATCATATGCTGTTAAAATTCCATTTTCTTTTGCGATTGTGAAAGCTTTTTTTACAGCTTCACGTGATGCAATAGAAAGTGATTGAGTGATGCCTGAAGCGTATATTATTTTGGAACTTTTAATATATTCTTCGTCTATATCATCAATTGAAAGTTTAGCCGGAGCAATTTTTTTTCGGTAATAAATAAATTCTTTTTCTTCTTCCGGTGCGCGTGAAACCATATAAAGCCCGTTTTTCTCATCAACAATTTTTACATGTTTTAAGTCGAGTCCTTCTTTTTCCCAGCTTGAGAGCATGTAGTCTTTAAATGCATCATTTCCAAGGCATGTGATAAAGCCCACATTAGAACCTAATCTTTTGGCTGCAACAGCAACAACAAGCGAATCTCCGCCGTAATATTTGTGTAAACATTCTGCATCTTTAAGTTTTTGGTTTGTAGAAAACTCAATTAAACTTTCGCCGATAGTTATAATATCAAATGTTTTTGTCATGGATTATTTCAATTGCTCCAGTAAATTTTTTGTACGTTTGGTTATATCTTTGTAAGAGTTTCCTCCGGTTAAATGTCTTCCGACACCTACAGCGATAGCTCCTGCTTTGATATAAGATTTTACCTCATTTAGTTGGACATTACCTTGAGGAATTACATTCAAAAACGGCATTGGTCTTAAAAGGTTTTCAATATATTCTATGCCGCCCATTGCAGTAATAGGATATATTTTAACAACAGGAATTCTTGATTTCCAAGCATTGTAAGCCTCATTTGCTGTTGATGTTCCTGCAATAAACGGTAGTCGTTTATCTTTTGAAATTTTTAATAAATTTGATTGAAAAATCGGTGAAGAAATAATTTTTGCACCTGAATCAATTGCAGCTTGTGCTTGAATTGATGTTATAATACCGCCGGCACAGATTGTTGCATCGTTTGAAACTGCTTTTATTGCATTAAATATATTCGGAGTTTCAACATTAACTTCCATTACGTCGAGTCCTCCGTCAAGCAAAGCTTTGACTTTATTGATTACATCTTGCGGGTCTGTGCTTCTGATAATAGGAAGTACTTTATTTTCTTTTAATTTTTCTATTAAGTTTATGTTCATAATTTGTCCTTTTCTTCAAATTTATTATATCATAACATTAATAATGGGAGCATATTATGAAAAAGTTTAAATTTCGTTGGTTTTATTTTAATTCATTTGTATTATATTTAGTTTTAATTATTATTTTTTCAATATTAACTTTAATGTTTTTAGAGCAGCCGGCATATAATTTCATTATATCTAATTTTGTGGCTAATAAAACCGGTTCCAGAGATATTATAGAGATAATTGTTGATGATGCTTCGACTCAGCAAGCCGATTATAAATGGCCTTGGGCTAAAGATAAATATGCGGATATTTTAGATTATTTTAAAACATATGCTTCTCCAAAAGTAATAGGGATGGATATGAATGTTGTTACTTTTGATGAGAAGAATTCTGATGATAATAAGTTTTTAAAAATTGTTTCTCAAATGGATAATCTGGTTTTTGGTTTCGTTCCAGAGGTTGTAAATGATGATTCTGATGTTGAGTTGTTGAAATATTTTAAAAATAATCAGGCGCTTGATATTAAATCGCACCTTAATTATGGTATTGAAAATTACTATAACGGAATTATAAATTCGTCTGAAAAGCTTTGTAAGTCGACTAAAAATTATGGTTCTGTGCTTATTAATGCGTCTGATGTTGGTACAATTTCTTCTTCTTTGAATATTGTTAAAATTGATGACTCATACTATCCTTCACTTGCTTTGAAGATGTATTTACTGGTAAATAATACTAATAAAGTTGAGCTTAGTGATGAATATATGTTCATTCCTTCTTCCGGGCTTAAAATCCCTTATTATATAAACAGGTATAAAGGACTATTTAGGACAAATATTCGATTTTATAAGAATATACCGAATTCTGATTATTCTCATTCGGCTTATTCAGCTTATTCGGTTTTAGAAACTTATGCTGCGCTAAAAAGCGGTGTAACCCCTGATAATAATCCAAATTTATTTGATTTTTCTAAAGGGGGAAAACTTCTTAATCCTGAAATGTTTAAGGATAAAGTTGTGATTATAGGAGCTAATGTATCCGGTCCATCTGCCGACGTTCATGTTACTCCTATGGCTAAACGTCATCCTGGTACTGATATACAAGCTTCTGCTTATGACAACTTTCAAAATTCATATTTCTTAAAACGAAGCGGAATTGGTACAATGCTTTTATCTTTTATAATTTTATCTTTACTGGCATTTATTTTCATTATGAAAACTCGTTTTATAAACGGGCTTGTTGCGATATTTTTAATGGATGTAATCTATGTAGCAATTGTATGTACTGCTGCCTATAACGGGAACATAATGAATTATTCTGTTCCTTTGATTTGTCAGTTTGTTACGGTAATTTTCGGATATTCATTTAAGTTTATAACTGAAAATCGTAATAAAGAAAAAATTAAACAGGCAATGGGAAAATACTTGTCGCAGGATATTATGAAAAATGTCGTAAATAATATTGATGATTTAAAGCTAGGCGGTAAACGTGCTGTAGTTACAGTTTTATTTTCTGATATAAGAGGTTTTACGAGTCTTAGTGAAAGAATGACTGCAGAAGAAGTTTCAATGATTTTGAATGAATATTTTGCAGAAATGGAACCAATAATTACAAAATATAATGGTGTTATTAATAAATTTATCGGGGATGCTGTAATGGCAATCTTTGGCGAGCCGATTCAGGATATAAATCATCCTCAGAATGCTGTAAAATGTGCCTATGAGATGCTTAAAAAAGTTGAGTATCTGCAGGATAAATGGCTTTATGAGGGTAAGCCAAAAATTGAAATTGGGGTAGGGATAAATACCGGAGAAGTCTTTATTGGCAATATAGGTACAGAAACTCGTATGGAATATACGGTTATCGGTGATACAGTAAACCTTGCATCCCGTATTGAAAGCTATAATAAAGTTTATAAGACTAATCTTTTAGTAAGTTCGTCGACTTACGAGTCTATTACTGATATTGCAGATGTTATTAAAATCAGCGAAGTTCAAATTCGCGGTAAAGCAAAGAAAATGAATATATATGAAGTCTTGAGAATAGACAGAAACAGTTAATAAAAAATCCCGCATAACACGGGAATTTTTTTATCTGTAATTTGTGAATTGAAGCGGATAATTATATTTGTCTTCGTTTTGTCGAAGGGCTTGGATTACTGCTTGCAAGTCATCTTTATCTTTTCCAGATACTCTTACTTGCTCGCCTTGAATTGAAGCCTGAACTTTTAATTTAGTTGCTTTAATATCTGCTACAATAGTTTTAGCAAGTTCTTGAGTTAAACCTTTTTTAAGTTCAAAAACCTGTCTTACATTACCGCCAAGAGCGTTTTCAATTGGTTTCGGGTCTAAAATTTTGATACTTAGATTTCTTTTTACAAGTTTAGATTGAAGAATATCAATAATATTTTTTAGTTTCATTTCATCATTTGTAGTAATTGTAACAGCTTTATCAGCTTCTAAATTTACATCTGAGTTAGAATTTTTAAGGTCAAATCTTGAAGTTAATTCTCTTTTAACCTGATCAATTGCGTTAACAAGTTCTTGTTTGTCGTATTCAGATACGATATCAAAACTGCAGTCTTTTGCCATAACATACACTCCTTTTCTTTTTTTATTTTTTCAATATAACATAAAAAAGCAGGATTTACTAATCCTGCCTACACACACTATTTCTTTTCTATTACGGGGATATCTTATTATGGTTTTTTGAATAAGTTTTTAATTTTTTGAGGTAATGTTTTAATACCGTTCCAAACTTTTATTAAACCTTTTTTACCGTATTTCCAGCAGAGAACTCCGCCTACGGTAACTGCAGCTATTTTAAAAACAGTTTTCCAGGTCTTTTTATCTTTTTCTTTTTGTGATTCAATTTCTACTTTATCTCCAAGAAGGCTTCCTCTCATTGTAACTCCGTCCATAGAACCTGTTACGCCCGGAATAAATCCCATACTTCCGCCAAAAGTTGAAGGTGCCATCGGGAGCATTCTGTTAAGGTTAGCATAACCAATATCTTCAGTTAATGCCGGATGACTTAAATTATATTGAGAACTGTCAAACATAATAACTAACCTATAACCTTACCTACATCTATATAAAGTATTTTTTTGTAAAATAATTTACTTTTTTGTGAAAATTTGGTTTAATATTCTTAACAAAATGAGGGTTAAGATATGAACATGTTTAAAAGATGGTATGATGCTGATGCGGCTGTAAGCCGAGCAATCAAAGAACTTGAGCAGTCATCGGAAGATATTCAGGTAAGATGTGCGGATTTTATTATTGATTTATTAAAAGATGTAGAATTGGAAAAGTTAAGTCTTGAAGATCAATATAATTACATTATGCGCAGATGGTATGATAAAAATGTTAAAGTATCTCATGCCATTGAGTATTTGAGATTATCTCCTAAAGACGTTAGGCGTGAAACTGCATTAAAAGTTTTGAATTTTCTTAAAGAATTGTCAAAAAATTAAGCTTAACATTTAGACATTTTATTTATTCTGTTGTTTAATAGATATATGGAGAGGTATTGTGTCTGAAGATAGATGTAAAAAGGTTATAAACTTATTTTCTAATCATAATAATAACTGTATTACGCCCGAAGTACAGGAAAGGGTAAAGTTTTATGCAGGATTTAATTATGTCAAACTCAAAAAAGACACAAACGGTAACAGATTTAATAAGGAAAATTTGTTAAATTATTCATCGAAATGCCACTATATGGTTACTGTAATGAGAGAACTCGATGGAGAGGTAATTTTATACAGCTATGATGTTCCGAATTCTGATTTATTTAAGTTTATGAAATCGTTTGAAGAAAATACGCTGGATGGTACAATTATTGAAATTGACAAATATTTTCCGGATGATTTAGCTTAAAAGAGAAAAGGAAAATGTGTTTTTTTGAAAAATATCACGAAAGTTTATTTAAATGTACAAAGCCTTATCAGTATGTAGGCGGAGAGTATTTATCCCACAATAAAGATTTTGACAGCGCACGGGTAAGGTTTGCACTTGCTTTTCCGGATAAGTATGAAATCGGGATTTCTAATTTAGGTGTTCGTGTTTTGTATGAACTTATTAATCGTGAAGACGGTTTTATGTGTGACAGAGTTTATGCTCCGGAACCTGATTTTAAACCTGAAACTTTGTATGGTGTTGAGTCTAAGAAAGCGTTAAAAGATTTTGATGCAGTCGGATTTTCACTTCAATATGAAATGGCATATCCTACAGTTTTAAAAATGCTTGAAATGTCAGGAATTCCTTATAAAAATACTAGTCGTTCTGATGATGATCCGATAATTATTGCAGGCGGACCTTGTGCATATAATCCTTTGCCTTTATCTGAATTTATTGATGTTTTTATGATAGGTGACGGGGAAGATTCTATTATTGAGGTTTGTCAAATATTAGAAAAAACTAAAGGGTTACCTCGTGCTGAACGTATTAAAGCGCTTTGCGAAGGTGAAAATTCCGGTCGCTGGGGAGTAAGTGTTGGCGGCAGCGTAAAAAAACGTATTGCTCAGCTAAAATATGAAACCGCTCCAAAATCATACCCGATACCGTTTTCTTCATCAATTCAGGATAGAGCAGTTGTTGAAATTCGCCGCGGATGCGGAAGGATGTGCAGATTTTGCCAGCCGGGTCATGTTACATTACCTATTCGCGAACGAAGTGCTGAAGATATTATAAAAATATCAAAAGAGCTTGTTGACAATACCGGGTATGACGAGTATTCATTGCTTTCTTTATCTTCAAACGATTATGCTAATATCAATGAAGTTATCAAAGAACTTGCGGTTGATTTTAATGATAGAAAAATATCTGTATCTCTTCCAAGTCAAAGAATTGACGGTTTTAATTTAGAGCTTGCGAATTTAGTTCAAAGTGTTCGCAAGTCAACAATGACACTTGCGCCTGAAGCAGGCAGTCAGCGTTTGCGTGATGTAATTAAGAAAAATATTACAGAAGAACAGATTTTGAATGCTGTTTTAACTCTTTATGAAAATGGCTGGTCACGGGTTAAATTTTACTTTATTTGCGGACTTCCTACCGAAACGATTGAAGATATGGAGGAAATGGCAGAATTATTTAGAAGAATTCGTTACCGCTCAAGACTTTTGAAAAAAGAAAAAGGTTTGAAACATTCGCTTGATTTGACTTGTACATTGTCTATTTTTGTACCGAAGCCTTTTACCCCGTTCCAATGGTGTCCTCAGATGGATTTAGATAAGGTTACAGAACATATTCATTATTTAATGGAACAGGTTAAACATATCAAAGGTGTTAAAGTTAATTATCATGAAAAGTTTGTATCAATCCTAGAGGCTGTTTTAACCCGCGGAGACGCTTCTTTATGCAGATATATTGAAGCTTTGTATAAAAAAGGCTGTTATCTTGATGCATGGGGCGAATACTTTGATAAGAATGTCTGGTTTGAAACTGCAAAAGAACTAGGTATTGATTTAGATGCTTTGGCACAAAGACAGTATTCGCTTGATGAGGCTTTACCTTGGGAATTTATTGATATCGGAATAAATAAAGACTGGTTTAAAAGTGAGTATAATAAAGCTTTTGCGGTTGATGAAAACTCACCTCACGTTGTATCGACCTGTCAGCAGCACTGTGTAGGATGCGGTGTTTGTCAAAATTTCGGGGTGCAAAAAATTATGGATGAACCGTTTAAAGCATCTGAAACTGCTCAAATTAAAGCAGTTGAAATTCAGGAACCGGTTGACCCGTCTCTTTGTCCGAAAAATGTTAAAGAAACCTTCAGATACCGTGTAAAACTTACAAAAACAGGTACTTTAAAGTATTTTTCACATCTTGATTGGCAAAATACTTTCTTTAAATCAATTTCGCGCTCTGAACTTAAAGTTGCATTTTCATACGGTTATAATCCTACGATGAAGATTTCAATGGGAATAGCTTTGCCGTTATTTTGTGAAAGTATGACAGAGCTTGTGGATATTGAATTCCAGGAAAATTATGACACCGAATTTATAAAATCAGAACTTTCAAGAGTGCTGCCAAAAGAATCGCAGGTTCTTGAGGTTAAACAAATTGCAAAATCTGATCCGTCAATTGATCAAACCGCCTGCTGGGCTGAATATAAGATTAAAGTATTTACCTCTAAAGCTTGTGGAGCGGGGAATGACTTACCCCTTTACTCATTTGATGATTTAGTATATAATACAGAAAAAGTTTTATCTTCTGATGAAATTGTTATCGAGAAGAAAAACAAAAAAGGTTTAGTTAAAAAAACAGATATTAAAAAATCTATAGGAGCATACCGCTTTGAAGATGGTTATCTGTTCATAGTATTAAAGACCGGTCAGGGAACAGATGTTCCGCCGCTAAGAGCTGATGTCCTTATGGATGTAATTGCGCCCGGTGTAGTGTTTGATATTTCACGCGTGAAGTTTCTAACCGAGTCTTTGCATGAGTTATAGAAAAGGAATTTGTATGAACGAAAGAAATCGAAATTCAAATCAAACTATTGAGAAAAAAATTGTTATTGCAGAACGTGATAATATCGCGGCTGTTCTTGAAAATAAAAAAGTAACAGACTTTTTTATTCACCGCGGAGAAGTTTTGCTAGGTGATGTTTACCTTGCAACAGTTGATAATATTTTACCAAGTATTGATGCTGCATTTGTCAATGTCGGAACAGATAAAATGGGCTTTTTACACGCACAGGATGTTATGGGTAAAGGTACTTTAAAAGAAAAACTTTCACCAAAACAAAAACTTGTGGTTCAGGTTGTAAAAGAACCGACAGGACACAAAGGTCCACGTGTTACTACAGAAATCAGTCTTCCTGGACGTTTTCTTGTCTTGATGCCAAATGAACCGGGTGTTAGTGTAAGTAAAAAAATCGAAAATTCCAAAGAACGCGCAAGATTAAAATCAATTGTGAATTTAATCAAGCCTGTTGGAGTCGGCGTTATTATCAGAACAGAAGCTGAAGGACAATCAGAATCTGATATTCAAGAAGATTTAGAAATATTGTTGGAAAAATGGAACAATATTATAACTTCAGCAGAATCTCTAACACCTCCGAATTTAATTTACAGAGATCAAGACTTGCTTTATAGAGTTATCCGTGAAGCTTGTACTGATGATGTTAAAGAAATTATTGTTGATACTCCGTTTGCGCTTAACAGAGTTCAGAATATATTACAAAACTGGCATATGGCAAAAGGTATTCAGGTAACTTTATACAAAGGCACTGAACCGCTATTAATTGCTATGGATATTCATAAAGAAATAAAAGCCGCACTTAATGTTAAAGTTAATATGCCATCAGGCGGATACTTATTTATCCAACAAACGGAAGCTTTAACCGTAATTGATGTAAACAGCGGTAAATTTATCAGTTCTGCCACTCAAGATGAAACAATTTTAAAAACAAATATTGAAGCAGTTCATGAAATTGCACGCCAATTAAGACTTCGCAATATCGGCGGTATGATTATTGTCGACTTTATTGATATGATGTCCAGAGCTGATAAGCTTGCTATGATGGAAGAACTTGAAATCGCTCTTGAACCTGATAAAGCAAAACCGCAAGTCGGTCAATTGTCAGATTTAGGACTTGTAGAGTTAACACGTCACCGTCAAGGACAGTCATTATCTGAAATCTTTACTAAAAAATGTCCTCACTGTCAGGGCAGCGGTTATTTTATGAATGAGTTTAACTTTGCAACACCAACTGCAGAAGGTGAATATCGTGCAAAAGCTGCAAAAATTAAAATGCCGACAGGTAACTTTAAGAAAAATAATAAGTTTAATAATAAAAATAATAACCAACAGGTTCAAGCCGAACCGGTACAAGAACAACCGCAAAAAATCGCGATTGAAACCGAACCGTCTGCCGTTGTTGCAGAAGAGGTTGTTAAAAAAGAAAACAACAGACGTAAAAACAACCGCAGAGGGGTAAATAAAGGTGGCAATAAGGAAGTAAACAGAGAAAATGATTCGATTACTTCACAGGTTGAAGAAATTACACCGGTAGTTGAAGCACCTGTTGTAGTTGAAGTTGTAGAAGAAATTACTCCGGTTGAAGAACCGAAAATTAAAGGTAAATCTAGAAAAAGAAAATCAACAGCAAAAAAAGCCGCTGAACCTGTAGTAGAAGAAACTCCTCAAACTCCTGCATCAGAAGCTCAGGTTGAACAAGCTGTTGAGGCTGCGGTTGCAGAAGAACCGAAAAAGAAAACAAGACGTCCTAATCGCGGATCTTCTAAAACTAAAACAACAAGAAAATCTAAAAAAACAGAGGAAACAAGTGAAGAATAAAATTATTCATAAACTTATGTATGCAATTTCAGTAGTGATTTTATTCACTGCTGACTTTGCGTATTCTGCACCATCAGCCAAAGCTGCTATAAAAACTCTAATTACAAAATATTCTCTTGCTATGTTTGGAGTTGCGTTTTTCACAATTCTTATATATGTTGGATTAGCTGTTTATAACAGATTTTTTGTATCTTCTCAGATTAAGGATTTTAAATTAAGTCAGGATTCTCTTAGAACTCCGTCTGATAAAGATGAAGCCGTTATGATGTTTATAACAAAAAATCGTTTGAAGTAAGAGGTTGTGATGAGAAAAGCTTTTGGTGCTGTTGAACTTTTATTAGTAATAGTTGTGATTACAATTTTGTATTTTACATGTTTCCGCTCTAATTACGGACGTTCAAACCCGTTTGATGATAATGCTAAGATAAATTCACAGCAGGAAATAATAGATGATAAAATACAACAAATTGAAGATACAAAAGCTTTGCGTAAAAGAATTGAAGAAAATTTAAATAAGGGATACTAAATGAAAAAATCAACATTATTTGATATAATTTCGCCTGTGATGGTTGGTCCATCAAGTTCTCATACTGCAGGAGCAGTAAGATTAGGACTTTTAGCTAGAAATATCTATAAAAATAAGCCTGAGAAAGTTATTTTTAAGCTTTATAATTCCTATGCGCATACAGGAAAAGGGCACGGTACAGAAAAAGGACTTCTTGCCGGAGTTCTGGGGCTTAGTGTAGATGATAGACGGATAAAAGATATTTTTAACTCTGATATTGCAAAAGAAATTGAGTATGAGTTTGAATACTGTGACAATTTTAAATATCATCCAAATGCTGTTGATATGACATTTATCGGTGAAAACAATATGTTTATCTCAGGAGAATCTGTCGGAGCAGGTGAAATCGCTGTTAGAAAAATCAATGATTTTACTGTTAAACTTACCGGAAAATATAATACAGTTCTAATTGTTTATAAGGACATGCCTGGAATGATATCACAGGTTTCATCTGTTTTACAGTATCACAATATAAATATTGCATCTTTGTTTTGCGATAGAAACGCAAAAGGAAAAGAAGCTTCAATGGTTATAAGTGTGGATGGTAATATTAGTTCTGATATTGTTGACATTATTGAAGAAATTCCTGAAGTTTATTTTGTTAGTTATATAGAAAAATTGGAACATTAATTATGGAAATGAATATTAATACTTTTGAACAACTCCACTGCGAATGTATTTCAAAAAATAAAGCGATTTATGAGGTCGCACAGGAGAATATGGCATCTTCTGCTGATATTTCTGTAGATGAGGTAAGAGCTTTTACAAATAGAAGTTTGTTTGCAATGAAAGAAGCAATACAAACAGGTATGTTAAGCAGGGAACTTTCAATGAGCGGAATGTGCGGTCAGGATTGCCATAGGGTTCAAAAAAGGTTTGAAGCTGAGCCGGCTATTTTTGGAAAAACATTTGAAAAAATTATTGAATACGCACTTGCAACAAGTGAAGAAAATATAAGAATGGGTAAAATTGTAGCATGTCCGACAGCGGGTTCTTGCGGAATACTTCCTGCTACATTAACTGCTATTTGTGAAGACTTTAATTATTCTGAGCGCGAACAAATTAATGCTTTAATTACGGCAGGAGAAATTGGCAGAATAATTTCTGTCAAAGTTGCTTTAGCAGGAGCAGTTGCAGGGTGTCAGGCTGAATGCGGCACAGCTTCAGCTATGAGTGCGGCGGCGATTTGTCAGCTTAGAGGCGGTAATGTTTCTCAAATTCTTAATGCTTCAGCACTTGCGTTAAAAAATCTTTTAGGTTTAACCTGTGATCCTGTAGCTGGGCTTGTTGAAGTTCCGTGTGTAAAGCGTAATCCGTTTTTGGCTATTCATTCTATTACAGCGGTTGAACTTGCTCTATCAGGTGTAGAATCAAAAATTCCGATTGATGAAGTTATTGATGCAATGGAACAAACAGGTGCTTTGATGTCGCCAACTTTAAAAGAAAGTTCTCAGGCAGGGCTGGCAACAACAAAAACAGCGCTAGAAGTTCAGAAACGTGTATTTGGATAAAATAGAAAATCCTTCCGGTGAGAGAAGGGTTTTTTAGTATGTCATAGTAGTTATACTAAAGAAGAAGATAAAGAGTTGCATATTACATATGTAGTAGAATATACTTTTCTTTCGATTTTGTCAAATATTTATTAAGTAATGTTAATTGACATAGAATAATATACCCTTTATACTAAATTTATGGTTAAAGTTTCGTTGGTTGTACCGGTTTATAATGTTGAGAATTATCTGGCAAGGTGTTTGGATTATTGTATAAATCAATCCTATGTTGATATTGAGATAATTTGTATAAACGATGGTTCTACTGACGGTTCGCTTAATATTTTAAATCATTACCAAAAACTAGATAGCAGAATTAAAATTATAAATAAAGAAAACGGAGGATTGTCTTCTGCAAGAAATGCAGGTATTGCTGCAGCTTCTGGTAAATATGTATTATTTGTGGATTCAGACGATTTTATATCAACTATTGCAGTTGAAAAATTAGTTGAAAATGCTGAAAAGTATAATTCGGATATGGTTGTTTTTGATTATATTAATCATAATGGTCATGAGTATATTCAGCATACAATTGATGAGCCATCAATAACTTCTGATAAGTGTTTTAATATTGATACTTTAGGTGGCATAATGTATAACAGAATTCCTGTTGCTACTTGTTTTAAATTGTATAACTTAAGCTTTATCAAAGAAAATGAAATTTTATTTGATGAAGGGTTAATTTATGAAGATGTAGCATATTATGCGAAAGTTTTCACCAAAGCAAAAAGAATTACTTATCTTTCTGAACCTTTGTATTCGTATACTATATTTCGTGATGGCAGGATTTTAGAAAGATGTGATGAAAAGTTATTAGATATTTTTAGTGTGTATGAAATTGCAGAAAAAAACTTACGAGAATCGGGTTATTATGAAAAATACAAGCTTGCTTTTGAATCTTCGATGATTTCTGATATTATGTGGAAGTTTAGTGTTATAAATAATGAATTGAAGCCGATATTTTTTGAAAGATTTCATAATTTAGAAAAATTTATCAATTTGGAATCATATAAGGATATCTTTTTGCCTGAATTTATGAAAAATTCTTTAATTGTATATCAGTATGTGAAAAAAGCAAATACTTATGATGAGTTTCTAGATATTTTAAGGAGGGAAGGTAATGGTTATTAATCCAAAAGTTTCTGTTATTGTTCCTGTTTATAATAGTGAAAAATATTTATTAAAGTGTTTGGACACGCTTATTTTTCAAACTTATACGAATCTGGAAATAATATGTATTGATGACGGTTCAACTGATATGAGCCTGGAAATATTAAATAAATATGCATCTAAGGATTCGCGTATAAAAGTTTTAACTCAGGTAAATGGTGGTGCAAGTTTGGCACGTAACGCCGGAATGAAGATTGCTACAGGTGATTATATCTCGTTTATTGATTCAGATGACTGGGTTTATTTAACTTTATATCAAACTTTTGCAGATGCAGTTAAATCTGAAGAAGATATTGATATATGGATGTTTAATATAGCATCATATGCTGAAGGTAAAAATGATATTGTTCCAAAGTTGTTTTTCGAATCCTCGGATTGGAAAAACCATACTTCAAATGAAGTGAAACATGTATTTGATGATTGCAGACGTCCATTTTCTCGAAATCTTTCTGCTGCGAATAAAATATATCGCAGCGAGTTTTTAAAGAGCATTGATTTGCAATTTCCTGTCGGGTTAAAATTTGAAGATCAATATTTTTCAATAAAGGCATTTTTGAATGCAAAAACTATCAAGTTTACGGAAGATGTATTTTACAGATACCGTAATTATCATGAGTCTTCAATTTCAAGTGTTGTCTCAGGACGAGCTTTTGATATTTTTCAGATTATGGATTTAATAGAGCAGGAAATTAATAGATTAAAGGTATATGAATCCTATAAATATGCGTTTTTTCAATATAAATATATAAATTTTGCGCAGCGGTATATGTTTTGTCCGGAGTTTTTGAAAGACAATTTTTATAGAGAGATGCAAAAAAGATTGTTAAATGCATATGCTAACAATTTAGACCCTCAAGTTGCGGTTAAACTTTCAATGTATAAAATATTTGAAGCGGTTCAAAATGAAGATAGAAAAGAGTTTGAAAAGATATTTAGCGCCTAAACACTTGAATTGTTATAAAAACATTGTTATAATATAAATATCATATGGATGGATGATAATAAATTACCCTATAACATCTAATATAGACATGTAATTGATGCACCAAAATATTCAAAATGTGACTTAGCTTTTGAACATTTATTTACTCGTGTATTTCAAAGATTTTATACTTCCAGCAATATAAAAAAAATTTCACTTCAACATAGCTAAAAAGCTTTCATTTTCTTGAGAAATATTGCCACACCATTTTGAATAAAATGATGTATTAAATATGAGGTTATATTATGAAAAAGAGTAGAATTATTAGGAATAATCAACCGAGTGCTAAACTTTTATCGGCTGCAGCTCTAACCGGATTATTTGCATTTGGGGCACCTGCAAGTGCTGTAGAACTCGTAAATGTTGATTTATCTCAAAAACCTAATAATGTTCCAACTCTTGAGTATTATAAAAATATTAATCCTGAAATTCCAAAAATGTTGCCTTTAGGAGCGCCAAATATTGGTGTTACAACTTATATTTTTAAAGATAATGATGGTAATGTTGTAAAAACGTTTTATCAAATCAGGGATGAGAAAATTTATAAGAACTTGACTCTTGAACAGTATAATGAATTATTGAAATCCGGCGATTTATATCGATATGCTGAATATTCAACAAATATTTATAAGCCTTCGGATTGGGGATATGAAACAGTTGAAGAATTAATAGAAAATAACTTTAAGGATTATGTATTTACTGATGTTAATCCAAAACCTGCATATGATAAATATTTTGAATCTTTAGAAAACTTAAATAAAGAGTTTTTTAGCTCTGTATCAACTGGATATACTCTTACACCTGTTTCAGAAAAAACTAATAATACTATTACAACTTATTCTGTAAATAAAGATACTTTTGAGTTAACTTCGCAAGAGTATCGTATTGATTTGGAAAAACTTGATTATGGTAATCAAAATGGTGATACTACCAAATACTTCGAATGGTCAAAAAATCAATATGGTAATATTGAATTGGGAGAAGTTGCAACTCCAACAGATGGTAAAGTAACAATATCTTATTCATATAATAATATCCCGGAAACTCCTGTTAGTTATGATAACGGAACAATTACAAATGACGTTGTTGGTAATTTTATAGATAATAAAGGTTATGCTGTTTCTAATTCAAATGGTACAATAACCGGTAATATAATCGGGAGTTTTGTAAATAATACTACTGGAATTTATGGGGGCACATGTAATGGTGATATTATTGCTGATTTTATAAATAATGATACGGCTATTTATTGGGTTGATACTAATAATATAAAAGGTGATTTTATAGGTAACAAGACTGCATTACATGGTGTTAGTGTTAATGGTAATGTATCGGGTAATTTTATTGGTAATGAATATGCTGTACGTAATTCAAGAATTGATACAATAACAGGTAATTTTGTTGGTAATCGTATTGCTATATCTGAAGGTTCAGCTAATATTATTGCTGCTAATTTTATCAATAATACTCATATTGCTATAAGTAATGGTAGGTTTGGTTATGTCTTTGGAGATTTTTATAAAAATGGTGGAATTGTAGGAAATCGTTCAAATATCAAATATTTGGCTGGTAATTTTATTGAAAATACTGGTGGAATTTATAGTACTACTATTGATTCATTGAATGGTAATTTTATTGGAAATACAAATTTTTCTATTAACAGTAGTGATATAAATAGTATTAATGCAAATTTTTATAAAAACTCTGGATATGAGCTTATAACAGCTTATACTTTAGGTGATATCAAAGGTGATTTTATAGAAAATGAAGCTGCTACAAGTATTATTTCAGCACATGAATATGTTGCGTATACTGGTTCTATTGGTAACATTAATAGTATAAGTGGTAATTTTGTTAATAATAAAATTATTGGTGAAAATTCTTTGGCACATAGTATAGGAGTTGTTGTAGATGAGGGTATTTTAAATAATGTATCCGGAAGATTTATTGGAAATGAAATAACTTTAAAAGATGGTGATGTTGGTGCCGCTATTTATTCTAATAGAGATTTAAATATCACAGCAGATAATGATATATCTGAATTTACAAATAATATTGTTAAGAGTGCTAATGGCGAAGAAGAATATATTGGGGTGTTTATTGCTCCAAATTCTCAACCTAATACAATAGCTTACAGGACAGCTTCCCATGAAGTAAAAGCAGGTGATTTAAATTTAACAGCTAAAAATAACGGTAGAATTGTTTTTAATGATAAAATTAAAGGCAATTCTAATGTTCATAAAATTAAATATGAAGAAAGCATGGCTAATGGTTATACCTATACTTATTATGATAGTGAAGGAAATATAGTCAAGATTGTTGGTTATGGTGATAAACAGCCGGATATGGAAGAAATTGCTACCTGGGGATATGATTTAGATAATTACAGAATAAATATTGATGGAGATTCAACAGGGATTGTCCAAATAAATAACAATGTTGAAGCTGTATCCGATATAAAAGATGTACCGGCTCAAGCTGATATCACTTTGTCTAATACTCAATTACATCTTGGTGTTCGAGATAATGTTTTAGATGGTAATAATTTAACTCTAAATAGCGGCACGTTTAATATGATAAACGGTCAAGCCGGTGTATCTGCAATTAATAATCTGACTATTAAAGGCAATACAAACTTTGTTGCTGATGTCGATCTTGAAAAATCTGAAATGGATAGATTCACAGCTGCTGAATACGGAAAACACTCCGGTAATCTTAATGTTGTAGGTTTTAATCTGGTTTCTGATGCTCCGGCTGATAGAGATGTTACAACAATTATGTTTGCAGAAAAAGGATTGAAAGATAATGTAACTCATTCTCCAATGAATCTTCCGGATTCAAAAGTTCAACAAATTTTTACTCCAATATATAAATATAACTCAGTTTATAAAAATACTGATGATGGCGGTTATTTTGTTTTTGCAAAAGGACATGTCTTACTTGATCCTGATAATCTGCAAAATCCAATACCGGGTGGTACTACAGGTAATAAATCTGATGCATTTAACCCTGCAGTGCTTGTCTCACCTGTTACTACTCAAGCCGCAGGTCAATCTGCTATGAATGAAGCCTTCAGATATGTTTTTGAACACGCAGATGCGTTTACTCAATTACCTTCGGTGGATAGATTTGCAGCAATTAACGAAAATAAATATGCCATTGCAAGTACTGATTATAATCAAAACTTGTCTTACAGCTCAACTGATCTTCATAATAAAGGTTCTTGGGTTCGTCCTTATACAAGTTTTGAAAGTATAAATTTATCAAATGGACCAAAAGTTAATGCTATAAATTATGGTACATTAGTTGGGTTCGATAGTGACTTTAAAAAGCTTAAGAATGGTTGGACAAATGTTGCTACAGGATATATGGGTTATAATGGTTCACAAATCAGATACAACGGCAATGACACAACTATGAATGGCGGTTTGTTAGGCTTGACAGAAACTTTCTATAAAGGAAACTTCTGGACAGCGTTAACTGCTACAGCAGGTGCAGGTGTTGCTGAATCCAGAACAATGTATGGTAAAGAAGATTCAACAATGTTAATGGCTGGTTTAGGTTCTAAAACCGGTTATAATTTCGAATTTAAAGAAGGCAAATATATCCTACAGCCAATTATGTTTTTGTCATATACATTTGTAAATACTTTTGATTATACTAACGCTGCAGGGGTTAGAATAAATTCTGATCCTATGCATACAATACAACTCAATCCAAGCTTGAGATTTATTACAAATACTAAAAACGGATGGCAGCCGTATGCAAGCGTTGGTATGGTTTGGAATCTTATGAACGAAACCAGTGCAACAGCAAATGGTGTTAAATTACCTGAAATGCATACAAAACCTTACGTTGAATATGGTGTTGGTATTCAAAAACGTATGAAAGATAAATTTACTGCATTCGGGCAGGCTATGATTAGAAATGGCGGTAGAAACGGTATTGCTTTAACTGCAGGGTTTAGATGGGCTCTTGGTAGAGAAGGTGCTCCAATTAATAAACAAGAAAAAGTTAATGCTCCAAGTTCAAATAAAATATCAAGTGTGTCAACTGATAAAAAAATCCTAAAACAATTGACACCTGCACAAAAAACAATATTAGCTTCTAAATCCAAAAATTCTTCCCGAACAAATAATATTGCTCTATATAAACAATTATAAGCTTAAGAGACGGAGTAATATCCGTCTTTTTTAAATTTTGTAAAGTTTATAAACAAATTATTAAAGTTAATATAATTTTTACCGATATTATCTGAAGAGTAGAATATTATGGAGGCCGCTGTGCAGATAGATGGTAAAAATTATCATTTTGGTAATCCTCAAAATGATATTGGCATAAATGAAATTACAAGAAATAACCAAAATCTAAAAAGTATTTTTGAGTATTTTGACAAAAATGGTGATAATAAGTTATCTACCGAAGAAATTAAGCAGGCGTTTAGTGTTTTCACTAAGCTTGATCAAGCTAATGGTAAAAAAGACGGCAAGCTAACTGATAAAGAAATTGAAAACGGGTTAAAATTATTTTCTAAAAATTCAAAAATTACGACTGCTGATTATAAAAATTTTATTAGAAGTTTAGCATCAACAAATGATGGGAAAAAACTTGCAAATGATTTATTGACTCAAATATCAGGCCCTAGTTTGAATGATAATACACTGGCTTTACTTAGTAAAATAGATGAGACTAATGTCCTTGAAGTTATCAAACAATATAATAAGATTAGTCCAAAAGAATCATTGGCAAGTGCAGTTGATAATGAATGGGGACTTGAGATTAAAGATGTTAAGTCTAAAATATGCTCTCCATTGGTGGCAAGAGCAAAAATTCTAAATATTAAAAACGTATCTCACGAACAATATCAAGATATTAAAAATATTAGTGATTTAAACAAATTTATAAATAGTACTGTTAAAAGAATTGAAACAGTTGAAAGTAAGATTGCACAAACAGATTCTATTGAACCGATAAAACGTAATCGGCAATATAAACCAGTAAGCAATGTTGTTACTATGCAGCTTATAAAAAGATTCCCAAATGGCAAAGGCGGATTTTATACTGATATATCTCAAATGCCGAAAAATGAGCAGGCAAAGTATTTAGAAAAAGCAGAAAATATTACAAAAATGGTAATAGAAAAATGTCAAAAATATGATATCGAAGAGATTGCACCTGTAATAGCAGACGTTCTTGGGAATGAATCCGGAGGCTATAATTTCTGTAAAAAATCCATGGAAAATCCCGGAGGATTGTATAAGGGTGTAATGCAAGTTGATTTTAAAACTTGTCAGTGCATATATTCTGAAGGTGGTAAAATTAATGAGGCTTGGCATAAAGCTCATTTTAGTCAGGATGATGCACGTATAGATGAAATGAAAAAGAAATATCCGACAGCAAAAGATTTATTTCAAGCTATTCAGAAGGATGTAGAGCTTGGACTTGAAGTTGGAATTATAGCATTAAAAGCCAAAATCCATGAAGCAAAGAATTCTGTTTCAGGTGGAATAAGTAAGTATTGCGGCGGAAATTATAGCTGTAATCTTCTAAATGTTCCAAGCACTATTAACTTTATATAATTTGGCTGTTTATGGATTGTAGGTTCTACACAATAAAAAAGACTCCTTACGGAGTCTTTTTTATTTACGCTCGGAGGGATTCGAACCCCCGACCTTTTGGTTCGTAGCCAAACGCTCTATCCAGCTGAGCTACGAGCGCATATCTGTTTACCTGTTCATCATATTAGAAACATAATTAAATTTCAAGCTCTAAATTTAAATTCCTCAAAATGGAATTATTATTAATTTGGTGATATAATCATGCAATATAATAAAAACGTATTGTTAAGGAGAATAATATGAGATTATCACAAAGAGAAATGGAGATTTGTAAGTACCTTGCTGAAGGTAAAAAAAATATCGAAATTGCAAAAAAATTGTATTTAAGTGAGCATACAATTAAATCACATGTCAGTGATATTATCGCTAATCTGGGAGCAGTAAACAGAACACAGGTTGCTTATATTTTGGGAAAAGAAAATATTATAAAGATTTAACAATTTTGCTATTTCAAATAATCGGTATATAATCTTTATAGGAAAAGGTTATGAAGAATATTTGTTTAAAATTGTTGTGTATATTAGCATTTATCCTGTGCTTCGCCGGAAGTGTTTTTTCTGCTGATTTTAACATAACTTCTGTAATATATGATAATTCTTCTTCTTTTTTATCTATAAATACTTATGATAATGAAGAGGTGAAATTTACCGTATCACCTAAATTGTATATTATACCGGATGAGAATAAAGCATATTTTGATATCAATTCTGCCATATTGAAATGCCCTGCTCAAGATTTAGTTGTTAATTCTCCGGGAATAAATCAAATTGCAGTTAAGCAATTTTCTGTGACTCCTGATATTGTAAGGGTTTTAATCCGTTATAATGAAGGCTATAACCCTAAAAATATTCAGCTTAGAAAATTAAATAATACATTATTTGTCTGGTTTAGGCAGCCACAAGTTCAAAATTATTATTTTCAGCAAGTTTATGGTGATATCTTGTCTGAAATTTCACGTTTTTATGAGTCAATATCAATCCAGATTCCTGTAATAGCTAATCAAAATAATATTATGAATCAAATAAATTCAGCATTTAATATTACAACAAATTCTGAACCGGAATATGTGTTGACCAAAAAAGATATTATATTGCCAACAAAATATTATCTTGATAATGTTAATGTCAAAAACGGGTCTGTTCATGTTACCGGAAGCGGCGCTGTTACTTTCTCAAAGCCGTTCACTTTATCTAATCCTTCAAGAATTGTTTATGATATTCCAAACGCTTTAGTTAATTCGGTTTTAAGAAATAAAGATATTTCAATAAATAATGATGAATCTATTAAAGTCGGACAATTTAATCGGGATACAGCAAGAATTGTTATAACCAGCCCTAATGCGGATAAATATATTCCGGTAATTTATGGAGATGGGCAAAGAGTTGCATTTATAAATAAATCTGCAAATACTCAAAATTCTTTATTTGGTACAAAGGCTATTTTGACATCTGTTAATGACGAAATTAATGATGCCAATTCTCATTCAATTAAGCTTATGTTTAGCAAACCTGTGATTTATGCCCTTGACAGGACAGCAAATTCTATGGATTTATTGTTATATAATGTTGAAAAATCTCAAAATTTAAATATTAATTCTAAAACTTTGTTTGAAGGGGCTGCTGTTACAGCGTTAAAATCAGGCGGTTTAAAATTATCAATACCTATTTCATCTGATGACAATTTGGATATACATGCCGGAAGTGATGCTAAGACCTTAAGAATAAAAGTAAAATCAGATAAGATGCAATTACCTGTTAAAACGGAAGAACCTGTTATTACAACTATGCCGGCAAGAAATTCAAATAAAAAATATATTGTAATTGATCCGGGTCATGGCGGTTCTGATCATGGTGCGATACGTAATAATATTTCAGAGAAAAATATTACTCTTGATATTTCAAAACGAGTACAAAAGCTACTTGAAAAGAAAGGGTATGAAGTTTATATGACACGTGAAATTGATGAAACAGTCTCACTTCAGGAAAGAGTTGAAATTAGTGAAAATATTTGTCCTGATATATTTGTAAGTATTCACGTAAATTCTAGTAACAGTGAGTCTCCAAACGGATTAGAAACTCATTATTATAAGGACAATAGTTTGCAGCTTGCTAAAACCTTACATGCTTCGCTTTTAAACCATATAACTGCAAATAATCGCGGGTTGTTTAAATCTAAATTTTATGTTATAAATCATACGACAGCTCCTGCAATACTTGTTGAAATCGGATTCTTATCCAATCCGTCAGAGAGGGCGCAACTTGTGACTGAAAGCCGTAAGCAGGCAACTGCTAAGGCTATAGCTGAGGGTATAAATGACTACTTCAAATAAATTAAACAGCGATTCACCTATCGCGTTTTTTGATTCGGGAATCGGCGGGCTTACTGTTTTGAATAAGGTTAAAAAAGTTTTACCGAATGAAAGTTTTATTTATTACGGTGACACTGTTCATATGCCTTATGGAGAAAAAACAAAAGAGCAGCTTTTAGAATATTCTGATAATATATTCCGCTTTTTTGAAGAAAAGGGGTGTAAGGCTGTTGTAATGGCTTGTAATACGACTTCATCCGTTATATATAATGATGTAAAAGGTAAATATAACTTTAAATTATATCCAATAGTACAATCTGTTGCTGAAATTTTATCTAAGCTTAATATTAGTAGGCTTGGAGTATTTGCAACCCGTGCAACTATTGAATCTAAGGCTTATAGTAAAAATATTGCACGTTATAACCAAAATATTGAGGTATTTGGACAATTTTGTCCTGATTGGGTGCATTTTGTAGAAGAAAACAGCATGGATAAGCCTGAAAATATTAAAATTATCAAAGCGGATTTGTATAAAATGCTTACAAATAATCCTGATAAGATAGTTTTAGGATGTACTCATTATCCGTTTTTACTGAATGTATTGTCTCAATTTGTACCAAGAGATATGTTTATAGATCCGGCTTTGGATTTTGCGGATTATATTAAAAATGATTTAACTGCAAATAACTTGATAACGCAAGCGGATAACCGATTTGAGGAGTTTTATGTAAGCTCATCTCCTGAGCTTTTCAAGTCATCTTCAAAAATGTTCTATAATGTGGAAAAAATGCCTGAACTTTTAACTTTTTAATATAGTTTCAAGAGCTTTTTCATAAGTTTCAATTTCAATAATATTAGAATTTTTGAAAAGCTTATTTTTAGTAATCTCAAGTTCTGTTGAATTTTCTTTTATTGCATATATAGGAATATTTTGTTTAATTGCTTCGAAAACAGGCGTTGAGCCAAGAGAATTGTATGGCATTACAAGGAAATCCAAATCTGAAATATTTAATCCTATATTTAATTCTTTTGTGATTTTTGGTGCTTGTGAAAGTCCCAAAAGAATACAAGGTAAAAATGTCGGTGTAATATATTCAGAAGCTGATTTCGCATTGACTATATCAGGATATATCTTGTAATCTCTAAATGCCGGCGAATGTGCACAGGGCACTTTAAAATATTTAGATATGTAATGTGATATTATTGCTTCGACTCCTCCTACAGGGTCTGCACCTTCTCCATTTGCGTAATTTGGATTATCATTTTCTGGTTCTTCAAACAGGCACACAACAGCTATTGCTTCACAACCACGGTTTAGAAGTTCCAGACAGGCTTTCCCGATTGTTTCCATATTTTTAACAGTACCGACAGAAATATTATCTTCTGTCATGTAAAATTCAACCCCTGCTTCTTCATCTGTGATAATATATTCTGCCACATCTATACCATAAACACATTTTACGGCATTATGAGTGTTTATATGAATATTTAAAACATCTTCCGGTATTGCCTTATCATATATAATCCCGATTTTATTTTGTGTTGATGGGATTAGATTGATTTCACCTTTAAAAAATGAATCTAAGGTGTAGCCTTCAGTGTAAAGCATAGATTCTGTTATAGCAGAAAATCCGCCAGCGTTTACGACATTTGGATTCACAATAAGATTTGTTTCTTTAGCAAATTTTCTTGCATAACTTCCCGCATCTCCTGCGTAACCGCCGATTGATGCGCCTATTCCTGTAGGTACAATAAATGCTCCTGTTTTTTTATTATTGAACTTCATTAAAATAATTCTCCAATCCGTGTAATATAGCATCAGCTGCTTTTTCCTGAAAATCACAATCAATTAGTTTTGCATTATCTTCAGGGTTAATCATATATCCAAGCTCAATTAAAACAGCCGGAGATTCGGTATTTCTGATAACAGCAAAGCTTTCTTGTCTGACTTTATCGTTATTCATACATAATTCACAGGTTAAAGTATCCAGAATTCTGTCAGCAAGTTCTTTTGACTGTGGATAAAAATAATATACACTTGAACCGTTTCTGTTAGATTTTGCGGCAGAATCAGGCAGAGCATTGTTGTGAATACTTATAAAAACATCAGCTTTATTGTTTTGTGAAATTTCTACGCGCTTAGTTAAAGAAACTGCTGTGTCATCCATTCTTGTCATAACAACTTTTGCGCCTGCATTTTCTAATTTTTCTTTTAGTTTTTGCGAAATTGAAAGGTTAACGTCTTTTTCTTTGTCTCCCAAACAACCAATAGCTCCGAACTCATTTCCTCCATGTCCGGGATCAATTGTAATTTTTATATTACTAAGCGATTTTTCGGAATCAATTTTTGGGAAATTTTTGACTTCAATAACAAGTTCTGATTCATTTTTATAGTAAGTATTATACCCAAATGCTTTTCCTGTACGGTTAATATGAAATTCAAACTTATTTTCTGGAAAACCACTAACATTGTATACAACTAAATCCAAACCATTTACGATTGGTTCAAGTTTAGTGAAGTTATATTTTTGAATATATGAGCGGGTTTCACTTAAAATGTATGGTACTTTTTTATTAAGTTTAAGAGTATATATTCTTTTTTTAGAGGTTTCATCATAAGTATAGCTTGCAATTTCTGCCGGTGTTATATTTTCTTCTGTCGGAATTACATGACTTTTACTAATCCATGCATAATCATCACGTGCTAACTGAACTTTGTAAAAACTTCCGCATTCACCTATGATACTTAGCGGAATATTTTTTTCTAAGTGCTGTAAACGATTTATTCCGCCGTCATATGGTGTAGCTCTTAGAGGAACATTTTTTTCTTTTGTTAAATAAGTATTTGGCTGTTCATAAGAAATTTGAGCAGTACTTACAATTGGATGGCTTTGAATAACTTTTCTTGTAATCTTGTATGTTTTTGTATCAGTGCCATTTGAGATGTTGAAAATATTTTCTCCGATATTTAAATCAACAGGCTGAAAAAATCCGCCTGACGAATGAATATTAACTTTTTCCGAGTTTATAAAAAGTTCTTTGTTCGGATTTTCATTACCGACAAAAAAAGTTACCGGTGAATTTATATTTACATTGCCAGATTTAGGATAAATTATTTCTGCCGAGTTTACAGATAGCCCTAAAACTAAAGTAAGTAAAAGTATTGTAAGTTTTATTTTCATATTAACAATATACTATAAAATTTCGTAAATTTATTTAATAATTATGAAAATCTCATCACATTGTGCTAAAATTGGATTGTTAAGGGATAGAAGATGAGAAAAGAAAACTCCGGAAAAAATAATAAACTTTCTAACGGTAAATATTGTAATAAAGTTGCAAATGTTTTGGATATTGCTTATATAGCAATAGTTGTAATACTTATAATACACCTTTTTGTACTTCAAATATTTGATCCCAGAAAATACAGAGAGCGCGGAAAAATGCAGCGTTCAAGTCATGATTTTGCTGTGCGTGGTGATATTTATGACAGGCACGGTATAAAACTTGCAACAGATAGAATTTATTATAATATCTATGCAAGACCTGTTGATTATTCAAAAACAGAGACTCCGAGGAAAATAGCACATCTTTTTGCACCTGTTTTGGGTATTCCGGAGGCTAAATTATATCAAACTCTATCTAATTCTAAATTACAGGTGATTGCTGTTAAAAAAGATGTTGATAGAGATACAGCTAAGAAAATTATGAAAATTATCAGCGAAAACAGTTTCCGCTCGATAAGTCTTGATAAGAAAAACACAAGAGAATATCCGCAAGGGGTTTTTGCATCTCATGTTCTTGGTTTTTATAACTTTGATGCCGGAGTTTCAAATGGTGTAGAATTAACTGCAAAAGATAAATTAGAACACGCAGTGCGCGCAACTTATGAAAAAACACGTGATGGGAAAATTATATATAGAATTCCGACTGACCCTGTTTTACCGACTAAAAATCCAAAAGGACAGGATATAACACTTACTATTGATGCGGCAATCCAGCACGTTTGTGAAAAAGAGCTTCAAAAAATGATTCAGGAGAAAGAAGCCTTACGCGGTGCTGTAATTGTTATGAACCCTAAAAACGGTGAGATTTTAGCATATGCGGTTTATCCGACATATGATCCTAATCAGTTCCAAAAAGCGACAAATACTCAGATTAAAAACTGGACGCTTACTGATGTTTACCCGCCGGGGTCTACATTTAAAACTATTACTGTTACAAGCGCTATGGAACTTGGAAAAATCAATGAAAATTCTATAATTGAAGATTCCGGACGTATGAAATTTGGCGGATACACTATCGAAAACTATGATTACCGTGAAAAAGGCGCTCCGGGCAGAATTAATTTGGTATATCTGTTTGAACACTCAAGTAATATCGGTTCAGTAAATGTTGGATTTTTGATGACTCATAAAGAGTTTTACGACATGCTGCGTAAATTCGGTTTCGGAGAAAAATCAGGAATTGATTTACCGGGTGAATCTTCAGGGCTTTTGGCTTCGCCTAAATTCTGGGACAGAGGTTTGCATATGACAATGGCATACGGATATGGAACATCGGTTTCAATTATGCAAATGGTGTCAGCTGTATCAGCTCTTGCAAATAATGGTGTAAGAGTAACCCCGCACATAATAAAATATTCACCTGAGGAAGAAGCCGAAAAAATTAAACGAATTCCTACAGTTAATCCTGAAACTGCAAGAACAATTACAAAACTTCTTGCTATGAGTGTCAACAACGGAAAATCATGCATAAAAATGGATAAATATAATGTTGCGGCAAAAACAGGAACATCGCGTAAGCCTTTAGAAAACGGCAGAGGATATTCCGGTGCGATGTATACTTCTACTATCGGTTACTTACCGGCATCAGATCCGCAAGTGTTAATTTATGTTGTAGTTGACAGCGCCCAAAAAGGACCTGTCTGGGGTAATACGGTTGCAGGACCAGTGTTCCACGAAGTAGCAGAGCAAACTGCAAGAATTTTAGACTTAAAACCGGATAAAATTCCTGCAAAACAAAAAAATTAGTACAGGAGATAATATATTATGAAATTAGATGAATTAATTGAATATTTAAAATACGAAGACCTGATTAACTTTAAAAATGTTGAAATTTCCGGCATATCATATAATTCAAAAACAACTAAAAACGGTGATATTTTTATTTGTTTAACAGGTGAACATGCAGATGGGCACGAGTATGCCCAAATGGCAATCGAAAACGGTGCAGCTGCTCTGCTTGTAGAACATAAAGTTGAAGGTGTTAAAGTTCCGCAGGTTCAGGTAGATTCTACAAGACACAAAATTGCAGATATCGCTGATAGGTTTTATTCAAGTCCTTCTAAAGGTATTAATTTAATAGGTATTACCGGAACTAATGGTAAAACAACAGTTACTCACCTAATACAAAAGATTTTTGAAGAAAATAACGAAAAATGTGCACTTATCGGTACTTTAGGATATAAATTATCCTCAAACGGTGAATATCGTGATGCAAAACATACAACACCGCAAGCACCTGAACTTCAGGCAACTTTGCGTATGATTAAAGATGTAGAAAAAATCGATAATGTTGTAATGGAAGTGAGCTCACATGCACTTGAACAGAATCGTGTAGGCGGATGTCGCTTTAATGGAGCTGTACTTACTAATCTTACTCAAGATCATTTGGATTACCATATTACAATGGATAATTATTTTGAGGCAAAAGCATTATTATTCAGCCGTTTAGAAGAAAACGATTTTGCTGTTATCAATAGCGATGATGAGTACGGCACTAAGTTTTTGGCTTGTGTTCCTGAGGGGGTAAGAAAATATACTTATGGTGTGAAAAATAATGCTGATATTATGGCACGTGATATTCATTTTTCACTAAACGGGGCTGAATTTAAGCTTTGTGTAAACGGAGAAGAATACAGCGTAAATCTGCATATGAACGGAATGTTCAGTGTTTATAACGTACTTGCGGCATTAACTGCTGCACTTGCTCTTAATATTGATATTAAAGTTGCTCTAAAAGCGCTTCAAAATGTTCATGGTGTTGCGGGAAGATTTGAAGTTGTTAATAAAAAACCGCTTGTAATAGTTGATTACGCTCATACTCCTGACGGGTTGGAAAATGTTTTAAAATCCGCAAGAGAAATTACACCGGCAGATGGTAAACTTATCTGTCTATTTGGCTGCGGTGGGGACAGAGATGCTACAAAACGTCCAAAAATGGGTGCTATAGCACAAAAACTTTCTGATAAAATTGTAATAACAAGCGATAATCCGCGCTCAGAAGATCCACAGCAAATTATTACAGATATTATTGCAGGTTTGCAGTCCGTAAATCCTGAAATTGTTACAGTTGAACCTGATAGAGGCGAAGCTATTGCTCTTTTAAAAACTATTTCTGATAACAATGATGTTGTTGTTATTGCAGGTAAAGGACACGAAGATTATCAGATTCTGAAAGATAAAACAATTCATTTTGACGATAGAGAGCAGGCAAGAAAAGTTTTTGCAGGAAGTGTGATATAGAAAAATGAAAACACCACTTTTTATAGAACAGCATTTTCACGGATGTTACGGTATTGATTTTAATACTGCAACGGTTGATGATGTGCTTGAATTGTCTAATAAGATTTTAAATGAAGGTATTGGATATATTTTTCCGACACTTGTTACTGATTCAGTGGAAAATATTAAGCGCCAGATCCAGGTTATAAAAAATGCTGCAAATAGGCAAACTTCTGATATGGCAAGAATTTGTGGTGTTCATTTGGAAGGTATTTTTCTTAATCCTGAGAAAAAAGGGATTCATGATGAAAAATATTTCATGTCGCCAACTGTTGAAAATTATAAATTGCTTGAAGATGATTTTATAAAAATAGTCACACTTGCACCTGAATTAGCTGACAAAGAACTTTTATCATATTTACATTCAAAAGGAATAAAAGTGCAGGCAGGACATTGTACCGGCGGGGATTTATCTGGTTGTGACGGAGTAACGCATATGTTTAATGCTATGAGCGGGGTTACTCATCGCGGTGAATCTACTGCATTAAGCGCGCTTATTCAAGATAATATATTTACTGAAGTTATAGCAGATGATGTTCATGTATCTGACGATGCTTTGAGATTGGTTTTTAAAACAAAACAAATGACACAGATATTGCTTATTTCTGATTGTTTGCCTTGTACTCATAGTAATGTTAAAGAGTTTGATTTTGCAGGCTCTAAAATCTATTTTGACGGAGAAAAAGCAACCTCAGCACAAGGTACACTGGCAGGAAGTACAAAACTTTTACCCGACATTGTAAAAATTATGGGTAAAAAGGAATTGTTTAACAGGCAGTATGTTTCTAATTCATATGCTTATCACGGACTTACGCCATATGGCGAAATAGAATGGGATGAAGATTTTAATATTATAAAGGTATATGCTAATGCGAAGTGATAATATAAAAAACGGAATTGCACGTACTCCTCATAGAGGGCTTTTGATGGCAACAGGTGTCAGCAAAAAGAATATGAAAGTGCCTTTTATAGGGATTGCAAGCTCTTTTTCAGATTTAGTTCCCGGACATATTGGAATGCGGGATTTAGAGCGTCAAATTGAAAAAGGAATACATTCAGCAGGTGGTCAAGCTTTTATTTTTGGTATTCCTGCCGTGTGTGACGGAATTTCTATGGGGCATTGCGGAATGAGATATTCTCTGCCATCTAGAGATTTAATTGCAGACTGTGTCGAAACCGTTGCTGAGGCTCATCAATTAGACGGGCTTGTATTATTATCAAATTGCGATAAAATTACTCCGGGTATGCTTATAGCTGCTCTTAGAATAAATATTCCTACAATTATTGTAACTGCCGGTCCAATGCTTGATGGTGAAAGCAGATGTGAAAAACTTACGATGATAAAAGGTTCTTTTGAAGCTGTCGGAAGATTCAGAAGCGGTGAAATTGATGAAAAAAGACTTCTGGAGCTGGAAGAAGAATCTTGTCCTACTGCAGGGTCTTGTCAGGGAATGTATACTGCAAATACTATGGCTTGTCTTGCCGAATGTATGGGGATGAGTTTACCATATTGTGCGACAGCTTCTGCTGTTTCTTCTAAAAAACGCAGAATAGCATTTGAATCAGGTATGCAAATTATTGATTTAGTCAAAAATAATATCTGCCCGCAAGATATAATAGATAAAAATACTCTGAGAAATGCTATAATTTGTGATTTAGCAATGGGCGGTTCGACAAATTCATTTCTGCATATCTTAGCTCTTGCAAGTGCAGGTGGAATTGATGTTACTTTGAAGGATTTTGAAGAATTAAGTCATAAAATTCATCAGGTAGTAAAACTTGATCCTGCAGCAGTTCCTACAATGAGTGATTTCCATAAAGCAGGCGGAGTTCCGGCATTATTAAAAACTTTAATTGATGCAAATGTTGGGATTAAAGATAAGCTTACAACAAGCGGTTTAAATATCTCACAAATTGCAAATGAGACTTATGTTGATACTAATTTAATTCATCTTTATAATGAACCGTTTACTACAAAGCCCGGGCTTGGTATTTTATATGGAAATCTTGCACCTGACGGCTGTGTAACTAAAATTTCAGGTATTGATGAATCTTGTTACGAATTTGAAGGGATTGCAAAGTGTTTTGATTCTGAAGAAGATGCGATGAAGGCTTTGGAAGATGATAAAATAAAAGCCGGCGATATTGTAATCATCCGTTATGAAGGTCCAAAAGGCGGACCGGGGATGCGCGAAATGCTTGCGCCAACTTCACTTCTTGTCGGTAAAGGACTTGGAACATCCTGTGCGCTTATAACAGATGGAAGATTCTCGGGCGGTACACGCGGGGTTTGTATCGGTCATGTTTGCCCTGAAGCTGCAAACGGTGGAACTATAGCACTTATAAAAGATGGTGATAAAATAAAAATTGATATAAATACAAGACAAATTAATCTTCTTGTTTCAGATGACGAACTTGAACTGCGCCGTAAAGAATTAATGCCGTTTGAACTGAAATGTAAGTCAGGTTACCTTGCAAAGTATGCAAAAAATGTTCAAGATGCTTCGCACGGGGCTATTGTGGAGTAAATTATGGAAACTGAAATTAAAAATATAATAAAAGATACTGATTTAAAGCATATTGCTATCATAATGGACGGTAACAGGCGCTGGGCAAAAGAAAAGAATTTACCATCAGCTCTTGGGCACAAAAAGGGCGTTGAAGCTTTAAAGACGACTCTTCGTGCCTGTAATGATTTTGGAGTAAAATATCTTACTGTTTATGCTTTTTCAACTGAAAACTGGAATCGTAAAAAAGAAGAAGTCGACTTTTTGATGAATCTTGTTGCTGTAACTTTGACAAACGAGCTTGATGAAATGCATAAAGAAAATGTTCAAATTCATTTTATCGGGGATTTAACAAAATTGTCAGACGGGTTACAAAAAATTCTTGCTAATGCCGTTGAAACTACAAAAAATAATACAGGAGTGATTTTACAAATTGCACTAAATTACGGCTCTCGTGATGAAATTGTAAATGCAGTTAAAAAGGTTGTCTCCTCTGGTGTTAATGTAAATGATATCACTGAAAAGATTATTTCTGATAATTTATACACTTCAAATGTACCGGATCCGGATATTTTAGTTCGAACAGGTGGAGAACAGAGAATTTCAAATTATCTTTTATGGCAGATTGCATATTCTGAAATTATTATCCGCAACGAATTTTGGCCGGAATTTGACAAAAATCTTCTTGCCGAGTGTATACAAGAGTTTGGAAAAAGGCAAAGACGCTATGGAAAATAAAACAATAAAAATTGTATTTGCAACAGGAAATCCGCATAAATTACAGGAGATTAATGAGATTTCAAAAGGTTCGGGAATTGAATTCATTCTTCCGTCTGATAATTTTGATCCTGATGAAACAGGAATAACTTTTGAAGAAAATTCATACATAAAAGCAAAAGAAGCTGCAATTTTATCTAAAAATATTTCATTAGCGGATGATTCAGGGTTATGTGTAGAGGCTTTAGACGGAGCTCCAGGAATTCATTCTGCAAGGTATGCTCCTACTGCTGAAGAAAGAATTGGTAAACTTTTAACAAATCTTACCCACGCGTCTAATAGAAAGGCAAAATTTGTTTGTGCTATGACTTTAGTTGATGAAAACGGTAATGTTCTCGATAAAGAAATTGGTGAATGTTATGGTGAAATCGCAAAGTCACAGTCAGGAATCAATGGTTTTGGCTATGATCCGATATTTGTAGTTGATGGATATGGTGTAACTATGGCTGATATGAGCGAAGACTTGAAAAATAAAATTTCACATCGCAGTAAAGCTTTAGAAAAAATTATCTCTTATGTCCGGTCAGAGTTAATGTAATTAGAAAGAGTTTAATGAAAAAAAAGATATTTATAATTGTTATAATTGTCTTGCTTGCTATAATTGGCAGGTATCTGTATTCTATATTCGGTACATATATGAAGATGCAGGTTGTAAAAAAACGCCCGGCTCCTGCTGTTGTGGTTGAAACAATCAAAGATGAAAATGTTATCCAAAATTTTGAAGCACCAGGACGTGTCGTTTCAAAATATCAAGTAAGTATTATGGCAAGAATTTCAGGTTATCTTCAAAAAAGTTTCTTTAAAGAAGGTGATTATGTTAAAGCCGGTGATACTTTGTTTCTTATTGAACCGGTTGAATATCAAAATGCATCCAGTGTTGCAGGTGCAAATATTCAAAATATCAAAGCTCAACTTGCTTATGCAAATAAGCAGTTAGCAAGAGCTGATGAACTTGTTAAACAAGACTATATTGCAAAATCAAGATATGATGAAATTCTGGCAAACAGAGATGCTCTTCAAGCTCAATTAAATGCAGCCCAATCTAATTTTGAAGATACAAACAGAAATTTAAGTTACACTCAGGTAAAAGCACCGGTTAATGGCAGAATTGGTATTATTGATGTAACTGTTGGTAACTACGTAACTCCTTCTTCAGGTTCTCTAACAACAATTAATAGTACAAACCCGATTTATGTAACTTTTCCTTTGTCATCTGAAGATTATGCTGCTCTGTCATCTATTGATAAAAAAGCTGATGAAAAACGCCGCGTAGAATTATTTTTTCAAAATGGTGTAGAGTACAACTATGAAGGTGTTCAGGACTTTTTAGATAATAAAGTTGATCAGTCTACAGGTACTGTGACAATGAGAGCAACATTCCAAAATCCTGATAATAAGCTTTTGCACGGCGAATTTGTAAATGTTAAACTTTATGCTAACCATCCTGTTAGAGTTCCTGTTGTGCCCGTTGTAGCAGTTCAGGAAAATCAAGAAGGTAAGTATGTATATATAATTGATAATGAAGGGCTTCCAAAGCTTACATATATAAAAGTTCAAGGACAATCCGGCGATAATTGGATTGTTAGAAGCGGTGTAAAAGCCGGAGATAAAGTAATTGTTGACGGTATATTGAAAGTGACCCCCGGAGTTCCTGTAAAAATTGTCTCTAAAGAAGAAATGGTAAAACTTAATTCTGCCCCTACTGAAACCAAAAATAAAAAATAATCACAAATAATAAGGATATAAATAGCAATGTCTGATGGTAATTTATTTATTAAACGACCAAAACTTGCGATTGTAATTTCACTTGCAATATTACTCGCAGGAATACTAATGTTAAAAACTCTTCCTTTAGAAGAATACCCTTCAATTACACCGCCGCAGGTTGTTGTAAGTGCAACTTATGCTGGTGCCAGTTCAGATGTAATCGAGTCAACTATAGCTGCACCTGTTGAAGCGCAATTAAACGGTGTTGAAGATATGATTTATATGACATCAACTTCACAAAATGGTACATATAAGCTTACATTGTATTTTGAAGTAGGTTCAGATCCTGATATGGCAGTAATTAATGTTCAAAATCAACTTCAACTTGTAACCCCTCGTTTGCCTGAAGAAGTAAGACGTTATGGTTTGTCAGTAAAAAAATCAACTGGTGGTCCCGGACTTCTAATGATTTCGATTACTTCTCCTCATAATTCATATAATAATCTGTTTATTTCAAATTATGCAGATATTTTTATAAAAGATGAACTTGCTCGTATAAAAGGTGTTGGATCTGTTAGTGTTTTTGGTTCTTCAAGTTATTCAATGAGAATATGGCTTGATGCAGATAAAATGGCAAGTTATGGTCTTTCCACAACAGATATAACAAATGCAATTCAATCTCAAAATATTCAATCTCCTGCCGGTGATTTGGGTGTAGAACCAATGAAGGATAAGCAGTTAATAAAACTTACAATGAGAACAAAAGGTAGGTTAAAGGATGCTTCTGAATTTGAAGATATTATTATTAAATCTTTACCAAATGCCGCACAAGTAAGATTAAAAGATGTTGCAAGAGTTGAACTTGGTGCAGAAAGTTATTCTAACTTTTCAAGAATCAGTGGGCAAAATGCTGCAATTATTCCGGTTAGCCAGCTTCCGGAAGCAAATGCTATTGATTTATCAAATAAAATTAGAAATAAAATGGAAGAATTAAGTAAAACTTTTCCAAAAGATATAGAATATAAAATTCAGCACGATGAAACTGAATTTGTACGTGAGTCAATTCATGAAGTTGTGGATGCAGTTATTTTAGCAGTCTTATTAGTTTCTATTGTAACGTATTTGTTTTTAGGTACAGCAAGAGCTGCCTTTATTCCGTTTGCGGCGATTCCTGTCTCACTTATCGGTGTTTTTATATTTATGAAGTTTTTCGGATTTTCAATAAATTTGCTTATCCTTTTCGGGCTTGTATTAGCGGTTGGACTTGTTGTTGATGATGCAATTGTTGTTCTGGAAAATACGCAAAGGCATATACAAGAAGGAAAATCTCCGAAAGAAGCCACTGAAATTACAATGAAAGAAGTATTTGGAGCGGTTTTGGCAACTTCACTTGTTTTAATGGCAGTATTTGTACCTGTATCATTTATGGGCGGCATCACAGGACAGATGTTTAGACAATTTGCACTTTGTATTGCTTCCTCAATCGGACTTTCAACACTTGTTGCACTAACTCTTGCTCCCGCATTATGTTCAATAATACTTAAACAGGGAGAAGAAAAAGCTGATTTTAAATTTATTCAAAAGTTTGATGATTGGTTCAATAATATTAGAGATAAATACCTTGAATATACAAAATCATTTATAAATTCAAGTGCTCTGACATTTGGGGTTTTAGGTATTATTATACTATTTACGCTTGGAATGTTTATGATTATTCCTCATGGATTTTTACCCGTAGAAGATAGAGGTGCTGTTTATACTCAAGTTCAGTTACCTGACGGTTCATCCGCATCACGTACAGATGAAGTAGCTATGGATGTAGAAAATAAACTTATTAAAGTTCCGGGGGTAAAAGATGTTATATCACTTGTTGGTATGAATGGTGAAAATACAGCATTTATTGTGTCAGATTTTTTACCTTGGTCAAAACGTAAGAAAAAAGAAGAATCTCTTAACGGTATTCTTCAAAATATAAATAAGCAATTTTTGCATTATCCTTCAGCAACCGTTGCGACGTTTTCACCACCTGCTATTTCAGGGCTTGGTATGTTTGGCGGATTTGAATATCAGCTTTTAGATAAAGGTGATAGAGATGCGGGTGAGGTTTATAAACAAGCTCAAAAACTTATTGCTGAAGCTATGCAAAATCCTGATTTTGCGATGATTTATACATCATATAGTGCTAATTTACCACAATTGCTTATAGATGTTGATGTTGATAAAGCAATGGCACAGGGAGTTCCTGTTACTGAAATTTATAATGCAATTGCTGCTTATTTTGCAAAATCATATGTTAATGATTTTAATAAGTACGGCAGGGTTTATCGTGTATATTTGCAGGCAGATTCACAATTTAGGGCTAAACTTTCTGATTTAAGTAAAATTTATGTGAAAAATAATACCGGCAAAATGGTTCCGCTTATTTCTGTAATAAAAACAAAAAATATTGTAGGACCATATAGTAGAACAAGATTTAATATGTATCCGGCAATTACTATTAACGGAAGCGCGCGTCCTGGCGTAAGTTCAGGTAAGGCAATGGATATGATGGAAGAAATATCAAATAAAGTTTTACCTCCTGACATGGGGTTTGCTTGGTCCGGTTCATCTTTGCAGGAAAAAGAATCAAGCGGGCAAATTGTACCAATTCTTATTATGTCGCTTGTATTTATTTTCTTATTTCTTGTTGGCTTATATGAAAGCTGGTTTTTACCAATCAGTGTACTATTAGTTACTCCTGTTGCTATCGTTGGAGCATTAATTTTTCAATATGTATCAGGGTATTCACTTGATATTTATTCTCAAATCGGACTTGTTATGTTAATCGGGTTAAGTACAAAACAGGCAATTTTGATTATTGAATTTGCAAAAGATGCGCACGAAAATGGTATGTCTATTAAAGACTCTGCAATTCATGCAGCTAAATTACGATTTAGAGCTGTAATGATGACAAATATAGCGTTTATATTAGGGCTGCTGCCTCTTGTATTCGCATCAGGTGCGGGTGCTGCTTCACGTCATTCTGTTGGGTTAACTGTACTTGGCGGAATGGTTGCTGTAGCTTTTATTGGTACTTTTTTGGTACCGGCATTCTATGTTATGGTAGAAGAATTTAAAATAAATTTTTCGGAAAAAATAAGTAAATACACAGAAAGTAAGAAAAATGCTTAAAAAAATTGTTTCAGTTTTTATTATAATTTTAACATTTACACAATTTTGTTATTCAAAAGAACTTGGTAACAAAATAAATCCTGACGAATTTCCTACAAGTGACGATGTTTTACCTGGATTTAATATAAATTCTGATTTTGTAATTTCGGGTTCAATAGAAAAAAATGTTGATATGTCACTGGATAATTGTATTAAACTTGCACTTGGTAATAATCCCAAAATTAATGCTGCATTTCAGGATATTTTAGCATCTGATGCTCGTGTTAAACAGGTTTGGTCAAATTATTTTCCTACGATTTCCTGGCAAACCGGTTACACGCGTTTAAGACAACTTCAATTATCTGATGCGTTAGGTGAAAATCTTGAATTTAATTATTATTTGCTTGGACAGGCATCATTACAGCAAATGCTTTATGACTTTGGTGTAACACAGAATCAGGCAACTATTCGTAAACTTGACTATGAAGGATACAAAAAAACATTTGAAGCGGTTGTTAATGATGTTATTTATCAAACAAAAGATGCCTATTATAATGTTTTATATGCGTATGAGAATAAACGTATTGCGTATGATACAGTTAAAAAATATCAGTTATTTTATAATCAGGCAAAAGCATACTATTCTACCGGAATGAATCCTAAGGTAGATGTTACTATTGCTGAAACACATTTAAGTAATGCAAAATTAAAACTTATAGAAGCTGACAACGCTATAAATTTGGCAATAGCAAAACTTAATAATGTAATGGGAGTACCTTATATTGAAAAATATAAGATTGTAGACAGGCTTCAATACAAACCGGTAAAAATAAGTTTTGAAGAAGCAATTGATATTGCAAGAGAAGCTCGTCCTGAATTAAAACATGCAGAAATTAGAGTTGAAGGAGTAAATCAAACTATTAAACTTACCAAAAAATCATTTTTACCAACTTTATCTGTTGAAGGGCAATTCCAACGAGGCGGAAAATCCTGGACTTCCAATTACGGTTTTAACCTAGGTGGTTATTTAACTTTTCCTGCAATAAATATTATGCTTTTGAGAAACGAAATAAAAGAAGCAAGGTATTTATATGACAGAGAACTTGCTAATGCCCGTGATATGCAAAATAATATATATTTGGAGATACAAACAGCTTATATTAAAGTTGAAGAAAAACGTAATCAGCTTCCTGTGGCAATATTACAGGTAAAACAGGCAAAAGAAAATTATGAATTATCATTTGGACGCTATAGAGTAGGCGAGGGCTCTCCAACTGAACTTAAGGATTCTGAAAACACATACGAGCAAGCACAACTTACTTATTATACTGCTTTATACGAATATAATTCAGCACGAGCTCAGCTTGAAAAAGCTATAGGTAAAAACCTTTTGACAGATGATGAAGTTGTTGAACTTATTAATTAGAATTGTTAACTTTTGTTAATATAACTCTTTTTAAAAAGGCAATTTTTTTAAATGTATTTACTTTATATATATGTAAGATATAAATAAGAGAGAGAAAAAAGTTATGTTAGCAACATCAGGTCAAGCATTTGGCACAATGACAAATAAAGCTTCAAGAAAAAGAAATAAATCAGTTGAAGATTTTTGTTATTTAGCTAATAAAGATAAAAGAATGAGATTTAATAATTCACAAGATCCGATATATTACGTTTTTGACTGTATCGAAAACAGACCGGTCGGAGTATTAGCAAAGGAATTCGTTAAAGATTCACTTTTTGAAGTTGTGAATTTCGTATCAAAAGTTGTTGGATAATCAATAGGAAATAAGAGAAAAGAATTAAGGAAAAAGGATAGGAAACAAATAAAACGGTCAAATAAATGACCGTTTTTTATTATCTAAAATAAAATTGTTTGCGGATAAACTTCTTCAACATAATTTGCCCATTCTTTTACAGGGAAAAAGCCTATCGAGAACTCTGCTGTGTTTTCTCCAAGTTGCTGCAATCCCGGAACTTCAATCGGCGGACCTGCAGGTGTTGTTCTGGAAGAGTTTTTAGGATTAGAAATGACTCCTGTACTTCTTAAAAGTGTTATCATTAAAGCGTTTTTAGAAACTTCGTATTCGGTTAAACCTTTTGTTATAACACCAAAGCCGTTTGTCCAGGCAAGTCTTTGGAATGGGGCAGTATTTGTTTTTGCTTCAAGCCCTTTTTCTGTTGGCAGATTTTGGCGGATGTCGTATTCAGGGTCAAATTTTCTTGATATCATAAGATTCATATCTTCTGATTGAACTTCTTTAACCGCTTTTTTTAGATTAAATCTAACCTGCCATAATTTATTTGATGACAGATTCAGCCATTTTATTTTGAAATTTAATAATTTTGAGCGTTTATTTAAATAAACATCTACATTAAAGAATGTTGTAGTAATTCTTATTGCAGCTCTTAATGGACCATCCATCAATATTCTGGCTGATTTAATCTGTGCTGTTTCATAAATATCGTCTTTTATAGGACCGAAATTATATGCGTCTCCATTATCTTTACAGCGCACAAATTCAATAAAATTTTCATAACATTCAGACTTATTATAAACATTTAATTTGCCGTTTTCAATTGCTATTCGAATATTTGAATTAAAAAGATTTGTATTGTCAACAACAATGTCAGAACATTTATGATCAGCATTAAACTCCTTAAGAAGTGTATAAACCGTTGTATAATCTTCTGTTACAGGAATTTTATCTGTATTGTGAAGTAATCTTGTCGGAAAACCTTTGCGCTGTGCAATAACCTGTGAATTTTCATCAATTTCAGTTCTTTCAACTTCTAGCAGTTTATATTTATCCAGATATTTGAAGGTTATAGACATATTTTCAGGTTGTGTAAGCTTAATTTCTTCAATTATAGTGTTAGCTATTTGAAGAATTTTTTTGTAGCGTATAATGTTTTCTTCATGAACATCGTCGGTAGAACAGCCGCAAATACTATCGTGTGCTTGATTTTGAAGCAGTAATTTGTATGCATATTCAATTATATTGTCATAGCAGCTTCCAAAATTGTATTGTAATTTATCTGCTAAATCTAATTTATAAGAACATTCTGTATTAAGCTGCTTTAATTTAATTCTGGAGGAATATGTGCCAGGCAAAATGAATGTTTTACTGTTATCTCTTAATTCTTCATTGTGAGTTTTTTTGAATTTTACAGAATCAAAATATTCGAACGGAGAGCCAAGTCTTATTTCATAATTTTCAAGATATTTATTGACCTCTTCAATTTGTTCTGCGATATCTTCCGGAATTCCTAAATGATCGGCACCGATTGGAAGTAAAAGTGTTTTACCTGATTTTTCAGCAATCATATCAAGGTTTTTCTTTAAAAATTCAGCCTTTTCCTCAATTGATTTTTCTGATGAAAAAATATCCATAAAATAACCGCGTACAAGATTTACAGTATTAATTCCGCCAAATTTAAATTCTGCCGGCAAATCTCCGCATCCGCGCCATACTATAGCTTTATCAATTTCATATTCTTTTAAAATCTCGGGAATATTTTTGCTATGTCCGAAAGTATCTGCTAAATATGCAATATAATCATTACATCCAAATTCTTTTGCGATTTTAATACCGATTTCAAGGTTTTTTCTAAAGCATATACCATCTGTTAAAAATTCGTCAACCAGACAGTAAAACGGACCTATAAATAACTTTTTTTCATAGATTAAACGTCTTATTTGTTCTTCACGTTCCGGTCTGATTTCAAGATAATCCAAAAGCGCTGAAACCTGACCATCAAAATAAAAAGATGGAATTTTGTTTTCTTCAAGCATATCCAGAACATTATCAAAAACTCTTAATAGTCTTAATCTAAAGACTTCAAATTCTCTATACCATTCTCTATCCCAATGAGTGTGCAAATATGCAATAACTTCTTTTTTATTTTTATTTAAATCAAACATGGTATTATAATAGCATTATTTTTTCTTTTTGGCTAATTGTTAAGATTAGACAACAGTTGAATGTAAATATTGAAAGTAGTTTTTAATATAAGTTTATCAGAAGAGGTGCTTATGAAAAAATTATTAGCAATTGGATTTACATTATTTTTATTAGGAACAATGTGTACAGTAGCAAATGCAACAACTGTTAAAACTTATAGTGTTGGAGAATCTCCGGATTATAGTATGTTGAATAGAACTAATAATAATACAAATTCTATATATAACAATGATTTAGCCAGAATTGAAGATTATTTATTTGGTACAACATACAGAAGAGAAACTCCTGCATCCAGATTAAATCGTATTGAAAGACGGTTATTTAATCGTAACTATGCAAATATGAATATTGCGCAACGTATGAATAATATTTTGGCAAATTATCGTCAAGATGATTACTACAATAGAAATTATCTGGCAGATTATAACAGAAGAACACCTGCACAACGTATTATGAACAGATTTATAGGTCAGCCTACAGGTTTTACGCCTTCTATAATTGACACACCGTTTGGCGGAAGTTTTTCACCTACGTTTAGTAGAGGATACACGTCAAACAGAGGATATGGATATAATAATACCATTCCGGCTATGTCAAGAGCAGGAATTAGAATTTTAGACTAATGTAAAAAATTTATTAAGGTATAAAAAACTTGCTATTTTAATGATACTATATATATTGTAAATATTAAAAGGGAGATAATACAATATGTGCGGTATTGTTGGATATATAGGTGAAAAACCGGTTGTTGATATATTATTAGACGGACTTGAACAGCTAGAATACAGAGGATATGATTCTTCTGGTATTGCAGTTAAATGTTCCGATAAAATAAATGTTTACAAAGCTGAAGGCAAGTTAAAGAATCTAAGAGAAGAACTTATTCCACATGCTTATGATATTTCAAAAGCGACAAGCGGTATCGGACATATCAGATGGGCAACACACGGTGCTCCGACAGTTGTTAATGCACACCCGCATACGTGTACTTGCGGAAATCTTGTACTAGTTCATAACGGTATTATCGAAAACTATAAAGAATTAAAAGAAGAACTGGAAGCAAAGGGCTGTAAATTTAAATCACAAACAGATACCGAAACTGTAGCACATCTTGTGGCTTCAATCTATGGTGAAGTGAAAGATTTAACAAAAGCTGTTGAACTTGCAGTAAAGAAAATCGAAGGTGCTTATGCTCTATGTATAATGCACAATGATGAACCGGAAAAACTAGTTGTAACTAAAAGAAACGCGCCATTAATTGTTGGTATCGGTGAAAATGAATTTTATGTTGCTTCAGATGTTCCAGCATTTATCAAGCATACAAAACAAGCTGTATACTTAACTGATAATCAAATTGCTGTTTTAACTTCTGATTCTATGAAGCTTATATCAGAAAATGGAGAAGAAATTTCACCAAAGGTTGAACTGTTGCCTTGGGAACCAATTGCTCTTAGTAAAATGGGATACAAGCATTTTATGCTCAAAGAAATTCACGAACAGCCTGATGTTATCAGAAATATTTTAGTCGGAAAACTTCATACATCTGATTCTCCAATTGTGTTAGATGAAGTTAAACTTAATCGTGAAACACTTAAAAACCTTAACAGAATTCAGATTATTGCCTGTGGAACATCTCTTCATGCTGCAATGATTGGTAAATATATTATTGAAAATTTCTGTGAAATTCCTGTTGATGTTGAAGCTTCAAGTGAATATATTTACAGAAAAACAGTTACAGATGAACATACTCTTGTTATCGGAGTTTCACAATCTGGCGAAACTGCTGATACTTTGACCGCAATTAAGCAATCAAAAGCTCGCGGTTCACATATTTTAATTATTACAAACCGCCCGGACAGTGCGATGGCACGTGAAGCCGACAGTTTAATACCTGTAAGTGCGGGTATTGAAGTTTCAGTTGCTGCGACTAAATCATATATTGCACAGCTAACTTCATTCTATCTTTTAGCACTTTATATGGCTGAAATTAAAGGTACAATGGCAGAATCTGATTTGACAAATTTAAAAGCAGAAATGCTTTTACTGCCGCAAAAAATTGAACAAATTTTAGCACATAAAGAAGAAATTCAATCTTGTGCTAGAAAGTATTCAAACACTCGTGATTTTATTTATATTGCCCGCGGAATCAATTATCCGACAGCTTTAGAAGGTGCATTAAAACTGAAAGAAATCAGTTATATTAATGCAACAGGCTATCCTGCCGGTGAATTGAAACACGGTCCAATTGCAATGCTAGATGAAACAATGCCTGTTTTATCAATACTTATGAAGGGTTCTGTTTACGAAAAACTTCTTTCTAACAGTGAAGAAGCCAAAGCTCGCAATGCTAGAATGATTGTGTTGACAAATTCTACCGATAAAAAATTAGATGATTTATTTGATTTTATTATAAGAGTGCCAGATGTTATTGAATTATTATCTCCGATAATTTCAATGATTCCGCTTCAATTGATTGCATATTATATTGCAGAATTCTTAGGAAAAGATGTTGACCAGCCAAGAAACCTTGCAAAATCTGTAACTGTCGAGTAGTCCTCGGTGAGACGGGGCATTTTGTTACTAATGATTTTGGAAAATGAGCAGATTTCGCGCTCCGCGGTGAAAGGAAATGTAAATTGATTTTATCTGAAATTATATGGATAACTCCTGAAAATATTTCAAATAGAGAAGAAATTGAAGCAATTCTTACCAAACAGTACGGAGGTTTGATAAGATGGGCAATTGTTGATGTTAATGAAAATAACCTTAAAATAAGTGTTACATATGAAAAAGGGGCATAATTATATACCCCTTTTTATTATACTTAATCTAAAATTATATTTTTGGTATTTTCAAGTTTAGCGGCATCAGCGTATTTTTGATCAATTTGACCTGAATTATAGCTATGCTCACACAATTTATTTATAACCCATAAACCGCCGGCTGCAGCTAAGCCAATAGCCCCTGTTTTACCAGGATTCTTAAGAACTTTATTCAATAAGCCTGTCCCAAAGCCTTTCTTGACTACTTTTTCTGCCAGGAATTTACCGACTTTACCAACCAGATTACCTGTCACTTTTGCTAATTTTTTAATATAATCCGGCTTTTTATATCCTACTAAACCAACAGCACCGCCAACAAGTCCTAATTGAGTAAAAGTTTTTACATCATTTTTTAAATGTTCAGCAGCACAGTTTACTTTATTATTTACACTGCCTTTAGTTGTAACTAATTTCTGTGTTGCATGGGTTGTAACACCAACACCTGATACCATAATTTACCTACCTTCCATAACGCAATAAATTTAACCTACTCTTTTATAAAGTTTTTTTATAGATAAAAATTGCTTAGTAAATAAATTAAGGTTTAATAAATCTTAACAATCTTCGATTTCAATAGCATTAACAGGACAGGTTATTGCAGCATCAATACATAAATCTTCCGTTTCATCCACTTTTTCAGGATTAACATTAGCTTTATTTCCATTCATTTCAAAAACTTCGGGATTAATAATTGCGCATGCTCCGCATCCAACACAAGAATCTAAAACTGTAACGTACATAAAAATTCCTCCATTTAACCAAGATAAGCTATTATGAAGGAATTTTATAAAAATTTAATCAGTACAATTGGTAATATTACATATCATCATTTGATATAATCTGAGCACCGCTATTTTCAACAGACAGAGTTCTTATATCACATTTTATATTTTGATCTGTCCAAGTATCTTTAACAACAGCTCTGATTTTATCAATATTATTTTTTTCAGAAATAATAAGAATAGATGAACCAGCACCGCTCAGAACGCATCCAAGAACATTATCAAAGTGTTTTAACTTATCAATAATTTTATCTAATCCAGGCACAAGTTTCATTCTGTATGGCTGGTGAAGTCTGTCTTGAAGCGCAAGTTTCATTAATTCTGAATCTTTTGTATGCACTGCTTGTACAAACATTGCAAGTCTTTGAGCGTTAAAGATAGCATCTTTCATTGGTACTTCTTTAGGTAAAACAGAACGTGCAATATCAGTTGATAATTCAAAATCAGGAATACAAACTGTAACTGCCCATTCTTCAGGCCATTTTAATTTTCTGTAAACTACGCTTCCATCATCTTCTTGAGATGAAATTACAAGCCCGCCGACAATTGCAGGTGTAATATTATCCGGATGACCTTCTATTTCACAAGCAATTGATAACAAAGCAACTTCATCTGCAGGACGACCTAAAAGCTCATTTGCAGCTATTAAAGCACCTACAATTACAGAAGAGCTGCTGCCTAAACCTCTTGCTACAGGAATATTAGAGTGTACATTTATTTTTAATTCACTTGGGGTTTGTCCAATTAAATTATATAAAAGCTCAACAGCTTTATAAATAATACTGTTTTCATCCATTGGTATATGCTCAAGTGACATTTGATCAACAGCATCACTTTCTGCTATAACATTTATTTCAACACCGGTTCCGGGCAATACGGTTTCTTCAATAGTAATTGTATTATAAATTGGTAATGCCATACCCAGACAATCAAAACCCGGGCCTATATTAGCAGTTGTTGCCGGAACTTTTACACTTACTTTCATAATTATTTCTACCTTTCTAAATTATTATACCAAAAACAGGTGTAAATGTAGTAAATTTCATAATATTAAAAAGTTGCATTATTAATATTCGATGCCGTAAAATTAAGATTATGTTTGAATTTCACCCATATTTTACAAATGATGGTTCTGTAGGCTTATACAGTCCGGAGTTTAAGGATATTTATCACAGTACAACAGGTGCTTTAACTGAAGCATATGAAAAATTTATAATGCCTGTTGATATAGAAAATTTATTGGCAAAAGATTCAATAAAAGTTTTGGATATTTGTTATGGAATCGGATATAACTCAAAAAGTTTTTTGAATTTAATTTTAGAAAATTATTTTTTAAAAATTTCTCAAAAAAATAATAAGCATGCAAAACAGTATATCGAAACGATATGTACCAATAACAATTCTGAGAAAAATAATAATGAGTCTGTTAGTAATTATAGTATGTGTACCGAAACGATAGATACTCATAATATTTTTGATAAGATTTATATAAAATCTGTAGATATTGATAAAAATTTATTTTTTCTTTCACCTTTTGTAAAAACCGGTGTAAAAAATTTTAAGAATAATAATTTTGATTTTGAGTATAAAAATATAGATAAATATCTTGAAAAAGAAAAAATTAAAAATCCTAAAAAAATTCATAAATTAATAAATTTTGTAATTTTTGAAAAAATCATTAAAAAATACCCCGAAATTCTCCAAAATGAGGATATAATAGCGATATTAGATTCTAAGAGGTATAATTCATATTTTGATTCAAATTTGAAGGGAATATACGAATTTTATCGTTCTGAGAGGTGTAAATGCACTCTCTTAAAGAAAATAAGTACCAGCTTACATAATATATATTATCAACATGTATCTAATTGTTATAAAAACGACCTAAAAAGATATAATTTACGTGATTTTAGTTTTGACCCTCAAATTGGAGATGCAAGGGATATAATCAAAAACGATAATAATTTATATAATTTGATATTTTTAGATGCTTTTACACCTGCAAAATGTCCTTGTTTGTGGTCCTATGAATTTTTTAAGTTACTTTTTGAACATCTTGAACAAGATGGGATGATTTTAACATATTCAACATCAGCTGCAATAAGATCAGCTATGAAAGAAGCAGGATTTTTTATCGGAAATATCTACAACGAGCGCTTGAATAAATACACAGGAACAATTGCAGTAAAGGATTCAGCAAAAATTATTCATTCCCTCTCAGAATTCGATTTAGGGCTTTTAAATACAACGGCAGGTATATTTTATAGGGATGAAAATTTAACAAGCCAAAATGAGGCAATTATAGAACGTCGAAATCAGGAAGTTAAAAATTCTGATAGGTTATCAACTTCAAAATATAAGAAAAATTTCAACAAAATTTTATAAGTATATATCGCTTCGATACGATAATTTAATTATCATTATTTTTTTCAATTTTTCTTAATACAATTTCATAGCCTAAAAGTTTTGCAAAATATTCGACATCATTAAAATCCAACGAGCCTTTTCTCATTTTGTGTGAAAGCCCATCCATTGTATATTTCTTATCACTATTTTCTGTTGCCAATTTTGCAAGCTGGGTAAGTGTCATACATTCTTTAGCTAATAGTATCTTTACAAACTCTCTAACAGACATTTTGCTCCTCAAAATAGAACTATATATCTTATTATTGATTATATTGACAATAATGAGCAAATACTTTATAATAATCGTATTATAGGTCTATATATCATGTTATAAATCTATAATTGCTTAATATAGGAGGAGAGATGGAAAAAGGTTTTACTCTTGCAGAAATTTTGATTACATTAGGAATTATAGGTGTTGTTTCAGCTATGACAATTCCGATATTATTGCAAAATTATACTGAAAAACGTACAGTTTCAATTTTACGTAAAACCCAATCGATAATTGCTCAATCTATGAAGATGGCAGAAGAAGAATATGGCGATATGGAAGGCTGGTTTACCGAACCAACCAGAGCTGCGAGAACCCTAAAAATCGGTGAAAATCTTAAGCCTTTTCTAAAATTAGCTCTTGACTGTGGAATGACAGATACTGATGGTAAATGTATTGTTAATGCCTACTACTTGCAAAAAAATGGCAGCCCCCGTCTCAACTATGCACAATATGATGCCTATAAAGTCGTATTATTAAATGGAGCAGCCGTTTGGTGGATATATGAGCCTAGTGAAGGTATTACACATTTTTACATTGATACAAATGGTAAATATTCACCTAACACCTGGGGTAAAGATTTATTTATGTTTGAATATTCGAACAATTCATTAAGACCAATGGGTGCACCTGATTCTATTTTCCCGTATGAAACGAACTGCAAAACAAAAAATTCTACAGGTGTAGGCTGTGCATATTATGTTTTAACACAACAAAATATGAACTATTTGCACTAAATTTAATATATTTTTATAATTATAGAATGAAGAAATATGATATTATTGTAATCGGTGGAGGAACTGCAGGGTGTGCTGCAGCATATATTGCAGGCAAATCCGGCCTAAAAACACTTTTAATAGAGCGTTCAATTCATTTAGGAGGAACTATTACATCGGGACTTGTTGTGCCGGTAATGAAGTCAGGCGAAAACCAAATTAATACTGACTTTTATAATGATTTAATATCAGAATTGAAAAAAGTAGGTGGACAGGTTACTTATCAGGATAATCGCGGCTGGTTCAATCCTGAGCTTCTTAAAATAGTACTAGATAAGATAATGAAAGATGCTCATGTTGACGTATTATTTAATACATATGTAAAAAATGCAAAAATTATCTCAAATTACATCAAATCTATAGAAATCAACAAACTAATATTATCATCATATAACGTTACGATACATACAAATAATATTTTGCAAGATTCTAATTGTAAATTATCGGAATATATCGAAGCGAAGTATTATATTGACACAACAGGAAATTGTGAATTTTCTAAATTAATTAATTGCGAATTTTTAGAAAATAATAATGAATTTCAGCCAATGAGTTTAAGGTTTATTATGAGCGGTATTAACCTTGAAACCTTTGGAGATTGGCTTTTAGAGATAGATTCAGACAGAAATGTTACAACTGTAGAATGTATAGAAGGTTTAACACATTTATCAACGGCATACACCTGGGATAGCGATAGACAGTGGGCTTTAGCACCTTATTTTGATAAAGCAGTATCGCAAGGAGACCTAAAAGATAGTGATAGAAACTATTTCCAGGTGTTTAGTATTGCCGGAATGCCTGATTCATTAGCTTTTAACTGTCCGAGAATAGTTGAGAACCTTAACCCAAATATTACAGAAGATGTGTCAAAAGCTTTAATTCAAGCCAGAGAAGCTATTTTACGGCTTTCAAATTTCTGTAAAAAATATTTTCCGGGGTTTGAAAACGCTTTTATCTCAAATATCGCAGATTCAATTGGAGTAAGGGTTTCCAATAGAATTTGCGGAAAATATATTTATACAATTGATGATTTAAAAAGTGGCAAAAGGTTTGATAATCCTGCAGTTATTTCAAATTATCCGGTTGATGTTCATTCTAAGGATAAAGATTCTTCAACATTACAGGTGACAGGTGAGTATCAGCTTCCGATTGAAGCTTTAATGTCTAAAGATTACGACAATTTATTTGTTGCAGGGCGTTGTTTGTCTGCTGATTATATGGCGCAAGGTGCCCTAAGAGTACAGGGTAGTTGTTTTTCCATGGGCGAAGCTGTTGCAAAACATATATCAGCAGTGATTAGAAACTCTGCTGCACAAGATATTCATAACATCTAAAAGCGGATCGATTGTTGTAGAATATGGCGGAGAGTAAGTTAAATCATTATTTCTAAAATCGCTTACTGTCATATGAGCAAGAAGTGCTGTTGCAAGACTGTTTATACGCTTATCCGCACCGAGAGAACCTATTGCTTGCCCGCCTAATAGTAGTCCTGTTGTTTTATCTGCAATAACTTTTAAGGTTATATCACCTACATCCGGCATATATGGAACTATATCAGGCTTTGATACTATTGCACATACAGGATTAAAACCTGATTCTATGGCTTCTTTTTCTGTCAGTCCAGTCATTGACATTGTTGTATTTAAACATCTTGAAACCGCAGACCCAAGTACACCTTCAAACGGGGTATAAATTCCTGCTGCATTTAGAGCTGCAACACGTCCTTCCTTATTAGCTGTAGAACCAAGCGGTACCCAGACTGATTTTCCGCTTATCAAATGGGGTTCTTCACAGCAATCACCACAGGCATATATATTTGGAACAGATGTTTGCATTAGTTTATTAACTTTAATAGCACCGGATTCTCCTGTTGTAATTCCTGCATCTTTGGCAAGTTCAGAATTTGGTACAACACCGGAACTTAAAACAATCATATCTGTTTCAATTATTTTTCCTGATATTGTTTTTATCGCAGTTGCTGTTTTATTTTCACCAATAATTTCAGACACAATTTCATTAGTATAGAACTTGAAATTGCGATTTTCTATACTTTCAAGTCGTTTCAAAATTAGTTCTGAAATATCAGTATCAAATGCCGCCATAATACGGTTACTTTTTTCTATTACACTAACTTCAAGCCCGTTTTTAACAAATGCTTCAAGAAGTTCTAAACCTATAAAGCCGCTGCCTACAATTACAACACGCTTTGATTGAAGCATTTTTTCTCTTATAGCAATACCATCTTCTATTTTTCGAACTGTATAAACATTATCAAAATTATTAACATTGATGATATTAGGAATAAGTGGTCGTGCACCTGTCGCAATAATTAGTCTGTCATATTTTTCAAGACGAGCATCCGTATTTGAACAGACCAATACTTGTTGTTGTGGAATTAGTATTTTTTCTACTTTTGACTGCAAATAAACATTTATACCTGCAGCATTAAATTCTTCTACAGAACGAACAAGAAGCGCTCTATAATCAGTAAAATTACCTTCTATATAATACGGAAGACCGCATGATGAATATGATACATGCGTATCATCAGTATAAATTGATACATTTGCATCCGGAAGTAAACGTTTTATTTTAGCTGCGGCTTTTGCTCCTGCGGCTACACCGCCGATTATAACTATATTCATAGTCATAATCTACTAAGTTTTTATAGAAAAAACATTACTCAAACGGCTAATTAGTACTGTAGGTATTTAGAATCATACCTTTCATAAATTCACAATAAGTATCTTTATCTTCCTCAATAGTTTCAGCTTTCTTAATCAAATTTTTTAATTCTACAATAATCTGCTTTCTTAGTAAGTCTTCGTACATTTTAATACACACCCCGTGTTATCTATTCACATATACATATACGGAAACTTTTTTTAAAACTTTAATATTGTTAAAGATTTGTAAACTTAATCTATTTCATTGTACACAATTTTTTTGCGAAAATGCCACTGGATAAGCGTTAAAACAAGTATTATTACAAATAAAACGTAAGCAATTGCACTTGCTTTACCTATATTAAAATATTCAAACGCATTTTTATAAATCGAATAAACAAGAACATTTGTACTATCAAAAGGTCCCCCCTGTGTCATTAAATAAATTAAGTCAAAAACCTGAAAAGAAGATATTGCAGTAATTATGACTACAAAAAATATAGTCGATGATAAAAGCGGAATTGTTACATTTTTAAAGGTTTGATAAGCATTTGCACCATCTATTTTTGCGGCTTCAAACAAGCTTTGTGAAACAGAAGAGAAAGCAGAAAGAAAAATTATCATATTATACCCGATAAGTTTCCAAACAGATACTATAATAAGTGCAGGCATTGCAAATTTTGAATCGTAAAGCCAGTTTATATGAATATTCAAAACCTGATTTAAAAACCCAATATTTGGATCAAATATCCATGCCCAAACGATTCCAACAACAACCATAGGTGTAATAAACGGTAAAAAATATGCTGTTTTATAAAATTCACTTCCTCTAATTTTGGAATTCAAAATTGCAGCTAAAATCAAGGGAATAATTACACCTAAAATTGAAGTTGAAAGTGCAAATACAATAGTATTCAGCAAAATTTTATAAAACAATCCGTCTTTTAAAAGTAATTTATAATTTTCGAATCCGACAAAATTTATAGGATTCAACATATCCCACGATGTAAAACTTAAACCAAATGAACAGATTACAGGAATTAAAATAAATATAAAAGTCCCGAGTATTGCAGGCGCTATGAAAATCCATGCCGCAAAATTTTGGTTATTTGTAAGTTTTTCATACAGGTTTTTCATGATATGATTCTATTATATTCGAAAGATTAGGAGATGTGAATTATGCAAAAATATGAACACGCATTTGGTAAAAATGATATTAGAGGAATTTATAATGACGATATTACAGAAGAATTATTCTATAATATCGGATTAGGATATATTGACTGGTTAAAAGATCAAAGCGGGAAATCAGAAAAAGATTTAAGAATCAGTGTTTGTATGGATGCAAGATTACATTCACCTTCTCTTAAAAATGCCTTAATAAACGGTTTAAAGGATGCTGAAACTGGTTATATTGAGGATTTAGGATTAGCACCAACACCTATCGGTTACTATTCGGAAGTTGCGCATAATCTTGATGGTGCAATGATTATTACTGCAAGTCACAATCCGAGTGAATACAATGGTTTAAAAATGACTTATAACAGACAAACACTTAACGAAAAACAAATTAAAGAAGTTAGAGATATTGTTTTTGAAAATTGGAAATCTTATAGCGAGATTTCGAATCAAGTTCAGAATGACACGACACCAATTATTCCTGAATATATAGCTGAAATGAAAGAAAAATTCGGTAATATCGGAGAAGGTATTAAGATTGTTGTAGACAGCGCTAACGCTACAGGTGGAATTGTTGGTCCTCAGTTATATAAAGAGCTTGGCTGTGAAGTTATTGAGTTATATTCAGAACCTGACGGAACATTCCCTAACCATCATCCAAATCCGAGTGCTTTATCAACTCTTAAAGACTTATCTAAAACTGTCGTTGAAAACAATGCAGATTTTGGTATAGCATATGACGGCGATAGCGACAGAATCGGGGTTGTAGATTCAAAAGGCACACCGCTGACAGGCGACAAACTGCTTTTAATCTATGCTATGGATATGATTGACTGTAACCCTGTTGTAGTATCTGAAGTTAAATGTTCACAAGTATTATACGACACAATAAATAATGCAGGTGGAACTGCTGTAATGTGTAAAACCGGTCACGGCTACATTAAAGATAAAATGAAAGAAACAAATGCTATTCTTGGGGGCGAAATGAGCGGTCATACATTCTTCAAAGATAGATATTACGGGTTTGATGATGCTGTTTACGCAGGCTGCCGCATGATAGAAATTGTAGCAAAACACAAAAAAGCTGATAAAAACTTTAAACTTGAACAAATGCTTGAACCGTTTAATAAAGTTTTCACAAGTGATGAAGTTCGTTTTCCTTGCCCTAACCATTTGAAAAAAGAGGTTTTGGAATCTATGAAATCTGAAGTTCAAAACAACCCTGACATGTTTGGATCAGAAATTAAAGAAATAGTTACATTAGACGGTATGAGAATCGTTTTTAACGGCGGTTTTGCATTAATCAGACAAAGTAATACAGAACCGGTATTTACTCTTCGTTTTGAGTCAAATAACGAGGCTCAATGTGAAAGATTTAAAAACACTATGGTAAATTACCTCGATTCTTGCGTTTCTGCAAAATGTAAATAATTAGTAAGGCGGGCGAAACTTATGTTTCGCCCGCAATTTTTAGTCTATAAATTTTCCGTCAAACAATTCCATAACCATATTTACATTATCGGAATGGAAAGATGAATCTGATGATTTTCTTTTAACTGTCTGTGAAGGTTCACCAACATCATCTTGTGAATCAATTTCCTCTTTGGCTTCAACAGCTTCAACAATTTCTTCCTTTTTTACCTCAGGTTTAGGCTGCGGAACCGACTTTGGAACAGGGGCAGGCTTATCATCCTCATCACCTGCTGTTTGTTCTTTTCGTATAGCTTCATCCCCTGATTCCGGTGCACGTACTATAATTTTCTTAACGGCACTACCAAACAGTGAGTTAGAAGCATCCACAATAAATGAATGTTTCGAACCTTCCGGTCCAAACTGTTTAAGCCAATTTGAATTTTTTATGGTTATTATAACTTCATTCTGTGTAATTTTAACCGGTACAGCCTGCTGTTTTAAAATAGCACGAGAAGGGAAACTTGAAACATTTTCAAGTAAATTAGCCCATAAAGCTTTTAGTGAATTCGGATTTGCAGGTTTTGACATCGGTACAGGTTCTGCTAAAACTTCTTCTTCCGTTACTGTTGGTTTACTTACCTGCGCAGGCTGAGGTTTAGGCACTGATTTAGGAGCTTCTGGTTTCATTATTTCAGGCTTTTTAACAGGTGCGGGAGGAGTATTGTATGGTGAAGTATTTACCATAATTTTTGGAGCTTCTCCGGATTCTAATGCCGAAATACGTTTTTGAAGTTCTTCTAATTTAGTATTTTGAGTTAAATTAGACATATCCAAAATCGCTACATCAAGCCATAATTTTGGATTAGAAGTTAATTTAAGCTCTTTAATATATTCTGCACACTTATCAATCAGAGATACAAGCTGATGTGCTTCGATTGTATTTAGCTTATCTTTTAAAGTCGCTGATTGCTCTTTATTAAGCTGAACCACAGTGTTATCGACATCCCCGACAGATTTTAAAATAAGAGCATTTCTTAAATACTCAAGCAAATTAGATAAAATTTGAGCCGGTTCATTTCCCTGATTATAAATATCATTTAGAACAGAAAGTGCGTTATTTTGATTTGATTCTGCAATTGCCGAAAATAAATCTGTTAGAGCGCCAAATGACAATCTTCCAAGTAAATTATTAATATCATCAACACCTATAGCATTATCTGTTGAATTTAACACGGACAATTGATCTAAAAGTGCAATACTGTCACGCATTCCGCCTGCAGAATTTTGCGCGATGTAAGCAAGTGCTTCATCTGTAATATTAATCTTTTCACTATCTGAAATATATCTCAGGTGTTTTGTAATATCATCTGTTGTAATTCTTTTAAAATCAAACCTTTGACAGCGGCTTTTAATAGTATCAAGAACCTTATGAACTTCTGTTGTAGCCAGAATAAATATAACATTTTTCGGCGGTTCTTCAAGCGTTTTCAAAAGCGCGTTAAATGCCTGGTTTGTAAGCATATGAACTTCGTCAATTATATAAATTTTATACCGGCTTTGAACAGGTGCTAATGCAACTTTTTGTATAATCTCATCAGCATCGTTAACAGAACGGTTACTTGCCGCGTCTATTTCAATTACGTCAATCGGAATTGAACTTGTAATATTTTTACAGTTTTCGCATTCGTTACAAGGTGAAATTGATGCGCCTTTTTCACAGTTCAAAGACTTTGCAAAAATTCTTGCTGTAGAAGTCTTTCCCGTTCCTCTTGGACCTGTAAAAAGATAAGCATGCGAAATTCTATCCATTTGAATAGCATTTGCCAAAGCTTTTTTAATATGTTCTTGTCCAACTATCTGTTCAATCGCCTGTGGTCTGTATTTGCGATATAAAGGTATATAATTATTATTCATGATAAAGTAATTATAACAGATAATAAGTGAAATAGGATAATATATGAACTTAATTAAACCAAATAAATTACAAATCGGTGACACAATTGGAATAATTGCACCTGCAGGTGTTGTTGATATGGAAAAAATTTATAAAGCTAAAAATTATTTTGAAAGCTATGGTTATAAGGTTAAGTTAGGTTCAAATATTGATAAATGCCAAAATTATCTTGCAGGAACAGATGAAGAAAGAGTATACGATTTAAATTGCGCTTTTGCAGATTCTGAAATCAAAGCTATAATATGTGCCCGCGGCGGTTACGGTTCAATAAGGCTTTTAGATAAAATCGATTTTGATCTTATAAAAAAGAATCCTAAAATTTTATGCGGATACTCTGATATTACTGCACTAAGTGCAATTATACTAAAAAATACCGGTCTTATAACATTTTCAGGTGCAATGGCACAAAGTGATTTTGCATTCCATGAAATAGACACATTTACATCAGGTAGCTTTTTTAATACTTTAAGCGGTAAAGAAATTAATCTGAGACCGCAAAATTCTGTTGGATACTTGTCAGGAAACGCTAAAGGAATTCTTTTTGGAGGAAACCTTTCAACACTCACAAGCCTTTGCGGTATAGATTTTATTCCGGATGAAGATTTTATACTCTTTGCGGAAGACTTAAATGAACCTGTTTATAAAATTGACAGATATTTTAGTCAGCTTTTAAATATCAAACAATTTAAACAAAATATTAAAGCAATTATCTTAGGTGATTTTTTAGATATTGATAATAAAGACTACTTTGATGATTTCTTTAATAATCTTGCAAAAGAATTAAGTATTCCAATAATAAGCGGATTTCCTATATCGCATGGTATTAAAAAAGTGACAGTTCCGTACGGAGCAACTGCCACTTTAGAAAATTCTTTATTAAGAATAGATAATTTTATGGTCTAACTATCATAACATCTGATTTTGCACTCTCTAAAATTCTCTTACTTACAGAATTTAAAAGGAATTTAGAAAGATGTTTTCTATCACGTATACCGCAAACCACCAGATCAATATCTTCTTTAGTTATAAATTTAATAATCTCGTGAGCAGGATTACCGCTTAAAACTATTTTATTCTTTACATTTAACCCTTTTTCCGTAAATTTTTGTTCATAATCGTTCAATAAAATCATTGAAGCAGTTTCTTGTTTCTTCTCTACCTCAAGAATCCAATTAGAATCAATATTTCCCTCTAAAAATAAATAATCAGGAATTTCATATACAGTAGAAAGATAAATTTCTTTATCCTGCAAATTAAGTGTTTCAAGACTTTTATTTATTACTACAGGGCTAATTTCTGATGAATCAACAGTAAATAAAACTTTTTGACGGTAATTTTTCTCTTTTGAAATATATGTCGAAATTTTTGAAACAGATGCTATTTCCTGAGAAACCGACCCTAACCATTTTTGAATACCTTTTTTACCATGCGAACCAAGCACAACATAATCATATTCCTTTTTATCACATGCTTCTAAAATACAATCGACTGTAGAACCACACATTTTTATTTTTTCTTCAATATTTAATCCAAATTCTTTTAAAAATTTCTCACTGTAATCAAGAATTGAATCTGCAGAATTTGTACAATATATTGCAAAATCACTATCTTCTACAGCAACAGTATCAGGCATAAAACTCCAATCTATTGCACATAAAATATCTACAGTAAAATCTTTCATCCAGTGATAAAAATTTTGAATAGCGTGATAACTGATTTTTGAACCGTCTGTACAAAATAAAACTCTCATTATTTCTCCTTTTTTATAGAAAATAAAATATGTTAATAAAAATTACATTAGCTAGCCATATACAATTTTTTCTGATATGATTAGGTTGTAAAGATAATAAATTTTGTTCATTAGGATTAGTTATAGTAATGTCAGCTGAAGAAAATATAAAACTAAGAGAATACAAAGATTTAATTGAAATTATTGCAAAGGTTGAGTATCAAAAATTTTCACGCTCACATCTTATTGAACTGCCTGAGCTAATAAATATTGGAACACATACGCTGTATATTTTATTTAAAAACCGTGACCCGCAAACATATAACAGCACATATCTTTCCACTGCTATAAAGTGGGCTATAAGAAACGAAGTCAGAAGAAGATATAAATGGTATACGCTAAAAAATAAACAAAGTATTGTAATGTCTGACATTGATATTGAAACCGAAAATGCAGAATTTAGAGCTGATGTTTATAAAAATATTTTATCAATAGACGAACTTCAAGATGCGGAAGTTCCAACACAGTTTAAATCAAATGAAAAAAATCCTGAAGAAAGTATTGAATTTGCAGAACTTAAAGATGGTATTCTTGAATCAATGAAAAAACTTCCGCCAAGAGAAAGAGAACTTATTGAATATAAGTTTTTTAAAGAAAAAAAATTGAGAGAAATCGCAGAAGAATTTAACATTTCACAGTCTAGAATATCGAGAATTATACAAACTGGACTAGATAGAATAAAAAAAGACTTGGCAAAACAGGGGATAATCTAAAATATGAAAACAATTTTTGAAAAAAGCAGCGGTGTAGACGGAATTAATCTGACAGATAAAACAACAGACGTAAATTTTATACCGCAAAATTTGCTGCGAGAAGGCTCTATAGGACTTCCTCAGCTTAGTGAACTTGAAACAATGCGCCATTATAAAGAATTGTCAGATTTAAATTTCTGTATAGAAAAAGGATTTTATCCTCTTGGTTCCTGTACTATGAAATATAATCCTAAAGTTAATGAATTTCTTTCATCTCTTGAAGGATTTAATATACACCCAAACAGTGACGATAATCTAGCTCAAGGATCATTAAAGTTGATGTACAACCTTCAAAAAGCACTTTTGGAAGTTACAGGAATGGATGCTATTACACTTCAACCATCAGCAGGTGCGCACGGTGAAATGACCGGCATGATGATTATAAAAAAATACTTTGATTCTATTGGTGAAAATAGAACAAAAGTTATCATTCCTGATTCTGCTCACGGAACAAACCCTGCAAGTGCAAAAATGGCAGGATTTGATGTTGTTGAGATAAAATCAAACAGCAAAGGTCAGGTTGACATTGAAGCTTTAAAAGCAGTACTAGATAAAGACGTTGCTGCAATTATGATGACTAATCCTAACACTCTGGGTATTTTTGAAGAAGGTGTTAAAGAAATCTCTGATTTAATGCACGCAAACGGTTCTCTATTATATTATGACGGAGCTAACTTTAACGCTATTATGGGATGGACTAACCCTAAGCTTATGGGATTTGATGTTGTCCACTTAAATCTTCATAAAACCTTTTCAACACCTCACGGCGGCGGCGGGCCTGGAGCCGGTCCTGTTGCAGTTGTGGAAAGATTAAAAGATTATCTTCCAACTCCGGTTGTTGAATTTGACGGCGAAAAATATTACAGAAATTATAATTTACAACACACAATTGGCAGTGTGAAAGATTTTTACGGCAATTTCTCAGTACTTGTAAGAGCATACACTTACATCCTAATGATGGGAAAAAATTTAAAAAATGCTTCTGAAAATGCTGTACTTAATGCTAATTATCTTAAAGAAAAACTAAAAAAATATTATGACTTACCGTACGATGAGCCTTGTATGCACGAATTTGTACTAACAGGCGAAAGACAAAAACACGAAAACGGTGTTTCTACTCTTAACATTGCAAAAGCACTTATGGATGGGAATACACACCCGCCTACAGTATATTTTCCTTTAATCGTACATGAAGCTATAATGATAGAACCAACAGAATCAGAATCTAAAGAAAAGTTAGATGAATTTGTTGAAACAATGATTCAAATTGCAGAAGAATCAAAAACTAACCCTGAAAAAATTCTTTCAGCGCCTCACACAACACCTGTTAAAAAGATTGATGAGGTTACTGCTGCAAGAAAACCGGACTTAAAATACATTAATTAGGAAATATAAATATGAGTAATAAAACTGAACAAATTAAAAGAAAAGTATCATTCCCACATATGGGAACAATAAGCTATGCTTGGTCTGCAGCTCTTAGAATTATCGGCTGTGAACCATACGTTGAACCATATACAAGTAAAAAAGCTTTATCACTTGGTACAAAACATTCACCTGAAGCTATTTGTCTGCCTTATAAACTGATTTTAGGCAACTTTATTGAAGCAATTGAAGGTGGAACTGATTATGTTGCAATGATTTCATCTCCTGGCTGCTGCCGTCTTGGTGAATACGGAAAATGTATTGAAAATGCCCTTAGAGATTTAGGATATGAAGCAAAATACGTTGAAATGCAATTATATGACGGAATTCAAGGAATGTATAACTTCCTTAAGACTGTAAGCGGTAAAAATAACCCGCTCCTTTTTGGCAGAGCTATTATGATTGCAATTCTTAAAGTATTTTTACTTGATAAACTTGAAACCAAACTTTCATATTATAGAGCACGTGAAATAAAATTCAGTGATGCTGAAAAACGTTACAACAAAGCTCTTAAAATAATTGATGAAAACGATACATTATCAGGACTTAAAAAAGCTGAAAAACTTATTAATGAAGAAATGAAAAAAGTTGAAATCAATCCTGATAAAGAAGTTCTAAATGTTGACATTACAGGTGAAATTTATGTTGTAAATGATGAGTTTTCCAATCAAAGTATAGAAAAAGAACTTGGCAGAATGGGTGTTCAGGTAAGAAGAAGCCTTACTGTCAGCAGTTTCTTAAAAGACGCAATTATACCTAAAATGTTTAGAAAAGGTGAAACTCACCTTCAAAGAGCCGATAGACTTGCAAAACCTTATCTTATGAGAGATATCGGTGGTGATGCTCTAGAATGCGTTTCTGACGTTGCATATGCTAATGAACGCGGTATTGATGGTATTATCCATATAAGTCCGTTTACTTGTATGCCGGAAATTATGTCACAAAATATTTTCCCAGCTATGCGTGAAAATTGTGAAATACCAATTTTACCTCTTATTATGGATGAACAAACAGGCAGAGCAGGTTATATTACAAGAATTGAGGCGTTTGTTGATTTGATGCGCAGACGTAAAAGAAAACGCGCAATGCAAGCAAAAGAAGAAAAACAAACAGCCAACGTATAAATTACAGGACTTAGTTATGTTGAAATTATTTAAAAACAGTTTCAAAACAACCAACGATTGTATAATACTTGCAACACCTTTAATTATTTTCTTATCAGTATTAGGGTGGTATTATAATTACGCTGCTGATTCAATAGATAATGTGCCAAAATTTATATTGGCAGGAGTTACAATGCTTGTGATGTCCAGCGGTTTTCTTGCCGCATGGCTTTATATGGCTAAAAAAACTATTGCATTATCTAAAAAAATATTTGTCTTTGATAAAGACAGGGTCAAAGCTTTGGCGACACTTGCATTATCTTTACCTAACGGAATAGGAAGACTCTTTTTACCAATTATAGGGGTGGTTTCAATTTATATACTTATTTATCTGCTTTTGTTTGCAGGAATAAATTATTTGATTTCCCATTTTATTGGTGTAATTGATTTTGATGCAGCAGATTGGCAAACATTAATGTTATTAAGTGAAAATTTATCCGAAGAAATTAGTAAACTTTCTGAACATGAATTATTGGCATTGGATTGCTGGAGTTTGTCATCATTTCTTGGAATCCTGTTTGTTTCTTTTATAACTATGCTTTGGATACCGGAAATTGTATATAATGAGAAAAATTCTTTTAAAGCGCTATATAACTCTGTTGTAAAATTATTTATTAATTTTAAAAAA
>Ga0073906_1000458_pt1 | contig 73861 bp, 75 predicted proteins | sample Inofromicrocosms_FD_65485 | JGI IMG/M metagenome (GOLD analysis project Ga0073906, IMG submission 65485) | Mouse cecum microbial communities from Vienna, Austria - Inoculum for glucosamine and mucus D2O microcosms | ecosystem: Host-associated > Mammals > Digestive system > Large intestine >...
CCAGGATCAAACTCTTTTGTTTAATCTCTGTTGTCGCTCGAATCACTCTCTTGGTGTTTGACGGAGTATTTCTACTCCTTCATCCAATAAGTGCGAGCTAAAAATTGCTTCGCGAATTCAATCTTCTAAACCCGCTTAAATCTTCAGCGCCCGCTCTTATCGGTCGTCGATAAATTTTTAAAGAACTTGCTTGATTTCTCAAGCGCAGAATTGCTATTTTACAGAACTGAAAATTCTTGTCAACTGGAACAGGAAAATTCGATGTAAAAATTTGTTTCTGCATCTCGAACAGCGCTTGGCGTTGTTCAATGAGGCGTGCATTTTACATGCTTTTTAAATTATTGCAAGTCGCCTGCTCTGCTCTAAGTTTAATTCCGGTAAGAACGATGTTATGGCATAAAGTAAAACACGGAAGCCGTCCCAACGCACTTTTTTCAAGAATTGAGGCTGCCCCGCCCGTTAAAATTACTTCAATGTCGTTTGACATAGCAGTTTTTTTAAGCCGTTGAATTGCAAAATAAACAGGGCCAAGCTGAGCATCAACAATTCCGGTATTGATCGCGTCTGAAGTATTTTTTGGAAAATCTCTGGCAGCTCCTCTCGGAACGGCGATTGCCGGAATCTTACGTTCCAACGCTGTATACATAAGATTAAGTCCCGGAAGAATCATTCCTCCTTCGAATACGTAATTTTTCCCGCCTTCGTATCGAATCATATCGACAGTCGTTGCTGTACCAAACTGCACTAATACTATGGATTTTTGAGGATTAAGCGCAATTGCTCCAACTGCGCCATACCAGCGATCTGCACCCAGTCGTTCCGGGTATTCATAGCTGTTTAAAAGATAAAAAGGGCCTTTGAATTCAGCTTCTGTCCGTAACCAAGTACATTTGCCGCCTCTCCCTTCCATAAAAGATTCAATTTGATCTTTCAATTCAGGCCTGCAGACATATGTTCCTAATATCTCGGTGACATCTTCTTCTTCCCAACTCCGAATAACGTCAGGATTTAAAGTCGTTTCCGAGCTGTGCACAAACGCTCTTGGATGTGGGACTTCATATATGTAATCCCATTTAAGGGCTGTATTTCCAATATCAACAACTATCCTTTTCATAAAGTCACCGATAGTTCGCCTATGTTTATCGACTTCAGCCCCTCAGATGTTTGAACCATCAAACGGCCTTCCTTATCTATTCCCATTTCACACCCTTCGTCCACAACTTTTCCATCTTGTATGATTTTGACCTTTTTCTGATAAAAGACATCACAAGCAGACCAGCTCATCTTGTCCTCATCTGTGAACGATTCCGGGATATTATCGAGAGAATCGATAAGAACTCTTCCTAATTCAATAAGAATATCAGTTCTTTCATCTATAGAGGGAGTAAATTTCTCATACAAAAAGGCGATATTTCGCCCGCTAATCTCAGTTAGGTTAGGATCGAAAAAAAGGTTTACCCCAATACCTGCGATCAAATAGGATACCTCCCCTTTTGAAACTATTTCGAATAGCATTCCCGATAGCTTTCCGCCGTTAATCAGCAGATCATTCGGCCACTTTGCCCCTACCGTTTGAAATCCAACTGAATGCAGATATTGACAAAAATTTAGAGCTACCCAAGGACTAATTACCGCAAACTTAGAAAAATTAGTCGGCAATTGTTTTCTATATGAAAATTTTAAGCAGCATTGCGGAGAGTCATACCATACTCTGCCTCGTGTGCCTTTTCCCTTAACTTGCCGCTCTGCACACACCAAAGTATCCGAAACACTGTTAGATTGTTTTACCTCCCTTTTTAAGTATTCATTCGTTGAATCAATTTCCGGGAGAAACTCAAATCTAACGGGTGCTAACAATCTTTCGCACCGAGAGATGTCTAAATACTTTTTCATTTCTAAAACTATAGGTATATTGTTTCATTATGTCGTAGCATAACGATCAATTGGGAGAGTTTAATCGACAAACTCAATCACTTGCTGCCGACTCCAATTGTTTATGAGAGATTCTGCATTCATATGACCTCTGGGAAAAAAAATATTTTTACTTTAGCGGCTTCTTTTTTTTTCATAGGTACTAGTTTTAGCTCGCCCTCAGACATTGCTATTTCGTACGACTTAAACAGCAGACAGATCATCGAGAGCAAAGATGCCTACACAGTCAAAAGCATCAGCGGCTCAATTCCTCAAAAAATATATATTGCTTCTAAGCTGTTAAAAAAAATTCAGCGAAAAGAACTGGACATTCAGAAAGCCTTCAAGGTTGATCCCTCAATTTTCTCTAACTTGGATAAAAATACTCCAGTTTTCTTTCAGCAAGGAGAAAGTATCACCTTAAAAGAGCTTATTGCCTCCATGCTTCTTCTTCAATCAGACGAAGCAGCGATCCTTGGGCTGCAGCTCATTAACACCTCAGACAAAAAAGAAAATCCAGCCTTAAATCAAATTGCATTCTCCGAGAATGGCTTTTTTGTTGCCCTAACGGAACTTATTAACGGCCTCCAAGATATCGGAATTTCTTTCTTTGATTCAACCGTTCTTCTCCAGGATCAGGAACTCCCTTCGCAAATCCAGACCGTTCGTTCGGGAAATTCCGAAACCGTAATATTGAGGGAAAGGAATAAAAAGCAAAGCTTGGCTATTTCATTCGTAAAAAATTCTGAATACCCTGAAAACATTCGAAGAGTTGCGGTTATCAATTTTCAAGAAGAGCCAAGTACCTCAGTTAACCAAATATCTCGAGCACTGCTGCATGCGGTCAACGACTTTGAAACAGCAAAAATTTTTCCTTCCGGACATAAATTTTCCAGCATCCCGGTTGCCGGGGGAATAAAAAATTCTGTCGATGTCATTACGCCCTCTGACATCTTTGTCACTCTGTCAAAAGAGCAAATAAAACAAAATAAAAAAGAACCGATTGAGATCATCATAGAAAGAAAAGAACTCATTAAGGCACCAGTTCAAGCAACAGAAGCGGTAGGAAAGGTTAATATCCTTCAAGCTGGAAAGGTCGTAAAAAGTTTTTCGGTCTATCCCGGCTCAGATGTGGGAGTAGATAAATCCTTCCTCCCGTTGATTTTTAATACTTTTCAAAAGGTGTTTAAAAAAAGAAATGGCTGAAGAAATTAAGAACGAAAATACGGAAGAACTGCCTGCTGCTCTATTGCAGTTTCCTTGTGAATTTCCTATGAAAATTGTCGGCGAGAGAACCGATGAATTCGCACAGGAAATCGTGAGTATCATACAAAAACATTGCCCGTCTTTCGACGCTGCAGAAGTCGAAATGAAAGCTTCCGCAAAAGGAAATTATCTTTCCCTCGGAGTTTTGATTAATGCGACTTCTCAAGACATGCTCGATAATCTGTACAAAGAAATCACTGCGCACAACAAGGTTCGTTTTGTTCTATAACCGGTGAAAATAAGACATCTAGGTCTGCAGCCGTACCAATCTGTTTTCGAAAAAATGCTGCACTTCACAAGACAGAGGAATTCTGAAACAGAGGATGAAATCTGGTTTTGTGAACATGCCCCTACATATACAGTCGGAACTACCTGTCCTTTGCTTAGTTCGGATTTAAAAAATATTCCAATTGTGAAAACTGACCGTGGCGGGAAAATTACCTACCACGGTCCGGGGCAGATTGTATGTTATCCACTGGTTAATCTTCGCAATAGGAAACTTTACCCAAAGGCTTATCTGTCGATAATTCAGCAGATGCTTCTCGAGTTCTGCTGTTCATATGGAGTTGATGCATCTCTAGTCGAAGGCGCGCCTGGTATTTATCTGCCTTTGCTCGGCGGCTTCGGACAATTTGCAAATCTTGCTAAAGTTGCATCGATTGGCTTAAAAATCACCAATGACTGCACGTATCACGGATTCGCCATCAACATAAATGCTGATCTTTCTCCCTTTAAAGACATTGATCCTTGCGGCTACCAAGGTCTTAGGGCTGTAAACTTGAGTCACTATGCTCCTCTGATCACTATCGACGAAGCTGAGGAGAAACTTACAGAAAAAATTGAGGAGTATTTTGCCTAATGAATAATAAAAAAGAAATTACACCCCACAGCCTATCTGCCTGGCTCGCTTTCATGAGACCCAGCACTTTTTGGATTGCGGCTACGCCTGTCCTTGTCGGATCTTCTTTTGCACTTGCGTTAAACGGAAAGTTTAATTTTTGGACCTTTTTATTCACCTTGTTCGGAGCTATTCTCATCCAGGCTATGTCTAACATGGTCAATGACTACGCATATAACGTCCGAAAGGCTGAAAACGGAACAAGAGTGGGATTGCCCAGAGCTACATCCGAAGGCTGGATTTCTATGTCTTCTGCAAAGAAGGCTATCAGCTTTACTATTTTGCTTTGTGCCCTCTTCGGGATACTGCTGGTCATCATCGGCGGTATTCCTATCGCTCTGATCGCAATCCTCTCCATCATTTGCGGATATTGCTATATGGGAGGCCCTAAACCCATTGCTTATACGTGTCTTGGTGAATTTTTAGTTCTTCTTTTTTACGGTCTTTTTGCCGTAGGAGGAAGCTATTGGCTGCAAACGCACTCATTTAACATCATTGTGCTTGTGCCGGGTCTCAGCTTGGGTCTTCTTGGAGCCGCAGTACTATTTGTGAACAACTACAGAGATCTTGATCACGACAAATCTGTGGGACGCCATACCCTCGTTGCTGTCTGTGGAAGAAAAGTTTCAGAAGCTCTCTATATGTTTATGATTTTTCTTCCCTTTGTATTTATCGGTTGGCTTGTCCCACTCAATCACAACTGCTGGCCTTTCCTCTTTGTTCTTTTAGTGCTTCCACGGGCAAGCATGCTTCCCCAGTATCTTAAAAAATATCCTCAGGAAAGAATTACAGAGGTAATGCTCAAAACAATTAAACTCGAGCTTCTCTTCGGCTTTCTTCTGACGCTCGGAGCTATAGCAGTCGCCTTCTTGAGTTGGCCTCCTGAAATCTTAAACGCATCAATCTTTAATTCTCCTTTTTAGACATGAATAACAAACTTCATAATCCCCAGAGAGAAGAATTAAAAATAAAAAAATACCAAGAGTTTGCGTCTGCTGAAAAATTACAGAAGCCGGAATGGTTAAAGATAAAAATTCCGATAAAAAACGGTGCGTTCGCAGGAACAAAAGAAATTTTGAAAAACGGAGGACTGGCAACAGTTTGCGAACAGGCTGCCTGTCCAAACATCTCTGAGTGCTTCCACCATAGAAGGGCAACCTTCTTAATCATGGGAAGTATTTGTACAAGAAGATGCCCCTTTTGTGATATTGCACACGGCTATCCGAAACCTCTTGACCCTGATGAGCCGAAAAAAGTTGCTGAGGCAGCCAGAAAACTTGGGTTGAAGTATGTGGTTATTACAAGTGTTGATAGGGACGATATCAAAGACGGCGGAGCGGAGCATTTCGCGAACTGTGTCAATGAAATTCACAAAATTGACGGTGTCAAAGTCGAGATTCTTGTCCCGGACTTTAGAGGAAGATTAGATAAGGCGCTTGAAAACCTTCAGCATGCCTCTCCTGACGTATTCAATCACAATATAGAAACCGTACCCAGGCTATATAAAGAAGCAAGACCCGGCGGTAATTATGAACATTCTCTCAAATTACTGAATGAATGGAGTAAGTGTTCACAAACATGTCTGACAAAAAGCGGATTAATGGTTGGCCTCGGTGAGAAGGATGAAGAAATTTATGAGGTAATGGAGGATCTGCGCCGAAATAATGTCACCATGCTTACCATCGGCCAATATCTTCGTCCAAGTAAACATCACATCCCTGTCAAAAGATACGTTCACCCGGATCAATTTAAAAAATATGCTGAGAAAGCCAAAGAACTCGGCTTTCTCAGCTGTCTAAGCGGACCCTTTGTGCGCTCAAGCTACAATGCTTATGAGCAGCATGACCTACTTTTTGACGATAACAAAAACACTTGACATATCGTCAATGGACCAAACCGCATCAGAAAGGGCGTCCTTCAGCTGTCTCCATTCTTGTTTCTGGATCTCTGAAGGAGAGCCCTTCTTAATTTCTCTGCCTGTCAAAACAAATTTTTCAGGAATAACACCCGGCTTTAAATAAAAGCAAATTTGCTTTTCTCCGACAGAAACTTCGAAATACATACGGCCGTAAACACCTTCAGGTGCTTCTGTGGGAAAGGTATCGAGCACGTCATAAGTTTTTCTTGTGACGGCTCTTGTGACCATTTCTACAGCGTCTCTTAGCCCAGGACCTGGAAACGCAGTCTTAAAGGAGATTTCTTTTCTCTCAGGAATTCTTTCTCCGCAAAGCTCTTTTAGAGCCCATTGAAGCATTCGAAAACCTAAGGACAAACCTCCAATGCTGTCCCGACCGTGATAGAGGACACAGGCACTGAACGGAATCTCCAGGAGAACCGCATCGTCATACACGGAAATCGTATCTTTAATCATTATTTAACAGCCGAAGGAAGAATGAGATCTTTAACATTGACTTCTTTCTCAATCATTCCGTTCGCCTTCAGGAACTTCTGATCTTTATCCAATTCGTCGATATCTTTCTGAGTCAGCACGTCATAGTAATGGCTTCCTTCAGCGAGTTTCTCTGCATCAGAGAGCGTAATACCGTGTTCCTTGGCACCAATCTCAAGTGCCTCTTTCTTGTTCTCATTGATCCATTTGAGCGCTTCGCGATTAACCTTAACTAAACGCTGAACGATTTCGGGATTCTCCTGTGCAAACTTGCCGCTGACAGTGAAAACTAAATTCGGCTGGACAAGACCTTCAGCAGTCGTAATTGTTTTAGCACCACCCTCATTAGCCTTAATAATTCCGCTGGCGGCAACAAGAGCTGCATCAACCTTACCGGCCATCATTGCAGTCATGCCTTTAGGAATATCCATATTGATGAAATTCACATCTTTCTGGCTCATTCCTTTGCTATCCAAAGCTGCTACTAATGTCTGATGAAGAACTGTACCCTTAGGTCCGACAACTGTTTTACCTTTCAGGTCTTCGATTTTCATCTGAGGACCGGGTTTACCGACAACAGCGAAGAGACTGGTCGGATGGGCAACACCGGTTGCAATCTTCACAGGATTTCCTGCTGCGTTTGCCATCAGTAAAGATGCCGTGTTCATTGTCGCGCTGGCGTCGAGTGAGCCGGCAGCCATGGCCTGTGTCTGTTTGGCACCGGATGTAATGTCATGCCATTTGATCTGGATACCGTCTTTTGCAAACTCCTTCTCCAACATTTGGTTATGTTTCATAACCATATTTTGAAGATTAAAAGGTGCTTTAACATAGGCGATGTTGATCTCTTTGGGTGCGGCGAAAACCGATGTCATCAAGGACATCCCTGCCAAAATCGCGACTAACTTAAGTTTCATTTGAATATTTACTCCGTTGTTTATATAAAGAAATTAAAAAGCTGTTTCTGATATTGAGATAAATTAGTATCTCCGTATCTTCTTGGTTTAGGTAAATTGATATCCAGGGATTCGGCTATTTTACCGTCACGCATGAATGCAATATCATCGCTTAAAAGAACGGCTTCATTAATGTCATGCGTGATTAAGAGCATTGTTGTTTCCAGTTCTGTTTGGATTTTTGAAAAATCCATCTGGAGCTTGCTCCTTGTCATAAAGTCAAGAGCTCCAAAAGGTTCATCCAAAAGCAAAAGATCAGGTCTTGAAATAATCCCACGAGCTAAGCCGATACGCTGAGCCATACCTCCGGAAAGCTGAGCCGGGTATAAATCTGCCGTTCCGGAAAGCTGAACCAATTCCAGCACTTCATTTACTCTTTTCTCCTGTTCGGCTGCAGGCAGAGTTCTAATGGCAAGCTCTAAGTTTTCACGGACTGACTTCCAAGGAAGTAATCTCGGATCCTGAAAAACTAAAGAAATTTTAGGATCTTCGAAAGCGGATCCGTCATCTCTGAAGAATTGGATCTTTCCTGAGTCAATTTTTTCTAATCCGCAAATAACTTTCAGCAGTGTGGTTTTTCCGCAGCCGCTTTTTCCAAGTACGGTTGTTAACTTTCCCGGCTGAACTGTTAAAGAAAGATCCTTTAGAGGGCTAACAGCTCTTTTACCGTCCAAAAAAGTCTTCGAGACATCAACTAAGGAAACTCCGGCTACCATTTATTCCTCGCCCAGGGTGTACAGCGCTTTCCGATAAATTGAAATAATTGATCGCCAGCAATGCCTAACACCGCAATACAGAGGATTCCGACAAAAACTCTGTCTGTTCTCGACATTTCACTAGCATCTCCAATCAAATATCCCAGCCCCGAAGTTGCTGCGATAAGCTCAGCACCAACTAATGCACGCCAGGAATATCCAAAACCAAGACGAAGACCTGTGAATATGTTAGGAAGCGAAGCAGGAAATTCAATGTGTCTAAATTTTTCAAGTTTCGTCAGTCGGAGCGTTTGAGAGAGCTCATCATATGCACTGTTGATCTGTTTAAAACCTGAAAAAACGTTCAGGTAAATAGGGAAAAAGCTTGCAAGAAACACAATCGCCAGCTTAGCCGGTTCACCGATTCCTAACCAGAGAATAAGAAGCGGAATAAGTGATAAAGGTGGAATAAATCTTAATGCTTCAAGAGTCAGCTTCGATCTGGCTTCAGCTTCCGGAGAGTGGTAAAAAAAATAAGCAAGTGGCAGGGCGACTATAACTGCCATAAAAAAGCCGCCAAAAACCCTTCCGGAACTCGCCAGAATATGCCGTGAAAGCTCACCGCTTTCACAGAGTTCCAAAAAACTCTTGAATACTTTTGCCGGTGTCGGAAGAAGAAATTCGCTGAATATGCCCGACGAAGATAAAAATGCCCATGCAATAACAATAAGCATAGGCACGGCAATAAGATTTATAAGTTTACGCAATCGGCCTCCAAGACTAATCTTGGAAGATTATAAATAAAATCGATAATGATTATCAATTATAAATTACATATTGATAGGAGTCGATTGTGCACCAGTGGAATATGATGAACTACTATCGCTTTCCAATCCACTTCCGCTCTCAACGGTGGATGAGCCGTCATTAGTAATCAGCTTTCTTTTTTCAAGCTCTTCCGGAGTAAGAATTGTAAAGAGACAGACAACACGTGTCACACCTTGGACTTTAGAAGCAATCTTCCCGATAATTTCCGCTTCCTGCTGCGTTACCGCACCAATCAGGTAAGCAACTCCCCGTTCAACTACAACCTTCAGAGAAGTCAGAGTCACCTGTTTATTGTCCAACAACGCCGCACGAATTTTACTTGCGGTGATTGAGTCACTCATTCTGCTCGTGAAGGAAGAATTGGGCATAACAGCCAATTCGTTGTAAACCGTATTTACTTCATTGATAGATTTAACAATCTGAGCCGCCTTCTCTTTATCATCTTCCGTGCCGACTTCCCCGCTCAATAATACGTTTCCTTCGTAAGAGGTCGTAGTGATATGACTTGAGGAAAAATTCGTTTGTGAAAGATGAAGCGCTGATTTCGTCTCAATAAGCCCATCATTTGCAACCGCCCCGGCACTTCTTCTGTCTGCCGCTACGGATGCACCGGTCATAGCAGCTGATCCAATGAGAACAGGCGCACAACCTGTCAATACAGCGACGCTAAAGGCTGCAGATACTAATAGTAATTTTTTACTCATAATCAAAACTCAGCTGATAATCCCAGAAATAAGACAGTTATTCACTAGAAAATGTTAACAATTAACTAATATCTTGTGAACAACTGGATATAAGTTCAATTTAATCCAAATTTTCCACTGATACTAACATAGAATTACTAAAGTTTTAAACAACTTATTAGTAAACTAACTTATTGATAATAAAAAGAATAATATAGTTATTAACATTTTTTACAGAAGCATTAATTAATACTCCTTATAGTAATTAATACAATAAGTAGTATTAGTTCTGTTGATAAATAGGTTTGTTCTTTGGTAGTGATTTTTTTTAAAAAAGGAAAAGTTATTTCTAGTTATTAACGTATCTATAACTAATTAATTTATAAAAATTAATTAAGAGTATTAATATTAGAAGTGATTTAAAATTTGTTGATAACTATATTATTATCTATATAAACAATAAGTTATAATGTTTAAAGATTGTTGATTTCTCTGTGATTTGTCGTTTATTAGTGTTGAGAAGATATTGATAATTTGGGCACAAAGCATAACTGCACAGTTTATTCAACATTTATAAACATAGTTGTACACATTAGAAAGTGATCAAAATATCTCTTTTTGTCTACATTTCAGCTGGTGCCGGTAAGGTAAAAGTAAGGAAAAAACTTAACCTTCTGCACCAAGCTCTAATTAATTTATAACTGTTGACACTGATTAAAAGAAAAGGACGGCCAAAAAGCCGTCCTTTTCTGAGTTAAGAAAGTCTAGGTGTCAATGTTGCTTGCAAGAAGTGCATTGTCCTCAATGAACTGCCGTCTTGGCTCAACCTCGTCTCCCATGAGCTTTGTAAAGACCATATCTGCAGCGACCGCATCTTCAACACCAACCTTCAGAAGACGACGTTTTGCAGGATCCATGGTGGTTTCTTCAAGCTCTACGTCTTTCATTTCTCCAAGCCCTTTGTAGCGCTGCATTTTCTTAACAGTCGCCTTGCCGGCTTTTAGAACAAATTCGATGACCTCACTAAAATTAGAGATCGGCTGTATCGTCTCTTTTCCTCTCTTCTGATTAAGAAGACAGGCACCCGGATGAAGAAGGTTCTTGAATATTGTTGACGTACTTTGAAGTGTTAAGTAGTCCGGTGTTTCAACGAAAGATGGAGTAATCTTTGTCTCAATTACATTACCGTACTTCGTTCGCTTCACGATAATTGTCGGAACATTCTCTACTATCTGATGTTCAACAACCACATCCGGATCGGTGAGCTTCTCAATAATCGATTCAACAGACTTGCGTGCGTCCTCCTCATCAGACAGACTTATCTCAGCGCCTGCAGCGATGGCAGTTAAAACGCTTGAGTCCACAAAACGAGAGAACCTATTGATGACGTTATGGGCATCGTTGTATGACATGAGGTAACTTTGAAGCTGCTCTCCAGATACCGCCTCGTCCTTTTCAAAAGCTTCTTTTGAAACATAGAGTCTTGTGTCTTTGGTTCCCTGTTCAACAAGAAGCTTGTAAAGCTCTTTTTCGTCTTTAATGTAGCGTTCTTTGTTATCTGAATAGACAACCTTATAGAGCGGAGGCTGAGCAATGTAAACATGACCGCCTTCAATAAGCTTAGGCATTTGTCTATAAAAGAGAGTCAGAAGAAGCGTACGAATGTGAGCTCCGTCCACGTCAGCATCAGTCATGATGATCACGCGGTCATAACGAAGTTTGTCTAAATTGAACTCTTCGCCAATTCCAGTTCCTAAGGCTGCAATCAGAGTTGCGATCTGTTCACTGGAGAGCATTTTTTCAATGCGGGCTTTTTCAACGTTTAGAACCTTGCCTCGTAAAGGAAGAATAGCTTGGTAGTTTCTATCTCTGCCGCTCTTAGCAGATCCGCCGGCGGAGTCTCCCTCCACCAGGAACACTTCACAGAGGGAACGATCTCTGTTGGAGCAATCTGCTAACTTTCCGGGAAGACCTGCAGAACCGAGCAAACCTTTGCGCCGAGTTGTCTCTCTAGCCTTTCTTGCAGCTTCACGAGCTCTGGCCGCGTCAATAATCTTTGTGCAGATGATCTTCGCGTCTTTAGGATTTTCCTGCAGATAGGCATCGAGACTGTCTCTGACAACCTGCTCTACAGCACCTCTCGCTTCTGATGAAACCAGTTTGTCCTTAGTCTGAGAACTGAATTTAGGTTCAGGCATCTTCAGCGAAAGAACGCATGTCATGCCCTCTCGAATATCCTCACCAACCAAATCAATTTTGTCTTTCTTGGCTAACTCGTTTTCTTCAATATACCGCTTCAGTACAGCGGTCATAGCATTGCGCAGACCGTTGACATGAGTACCGCCGTCTTTTTGAGGAATATTGTTGGTGTAGGCACTGAAATTCTCGCTGTATCCGTCGGTCCATTGCATAGCGACTTCGACAGCTATGTTTTCAGTTGGAGATACCTGAACTGTTTTGTTGGTATAAAAACAGTTGTCATGGATTTTTGTCTTGTCGCGGTTAATGTAGGCTACGAAGCCGCTCACGCCTCCGACAAACTGGAATACTTCGTCTTTCCCTTTTCTAAGGTCGGCAAGGTGAATCTTCACGCCGTTATTCAAGAAGGAGAGTTCTCTCAATCTTGAGGAAAGAACTTCATAATGGAAGTCTACATTTCCGAAAATCTCGGCGTCCGGAAGGAACTGAACTTCCGTGCCTCTTCTATCAGTCTGACCGGATACGTGCATCGGGGAGACTTCAACAACGCCGTTCGGCGTATTAACTTTGTCGATTAAGCGGTCAATCAGGACGCCTTTTTCAAAGTTAAGGTAGTGTTCTACTCCGTCGCGTCTGACGATAAGTTTTAACCAGGAGGACAAAGCGTTGACGCAGGAAACACCTACGCCATGGAGGCCGCCTGAAACTTTGTAGCTGTTCTGGTTGAATTTTCCGCCGGCATGGAGCTCGGTCAGTGCGATCTCTGCAGCGCTTCTCTTAGGCTCATGCTTATCGTTCATCTTTATGTCAGTAGGAATTCCGCGACCGTTGTCAACAACGGAGATAGAGTTATCGCGGTTGATCGTGACATTAATGTGATCCGCGTAGCCGGCAAGAGCTTCGTCAATAGAGTTATCAACGACCTCAAAAACTAAATGGTGGAGACCGGTACCGTCAGAGGTGTCTCCAATATACATACCGGGTCTTTTTCTTACAGCTTCCAGTCCTTCGAGGACTTGAATAGCGTCTTCACCATAGCTGTCTTCAGCTGACAGCTTGACATCTTGTGTTTCACTCATTCTTTTGTATTCCAAATTGGAGCTATCAGCCCGTTAAATCTTCATTGGCATGACGACAAATTTGAATTTTTCGCTGTCGGGCATGCGGATCAATGCAGAGCTAAGCGGACCACCGAGAGATACTCTGACTGTTTCGTTTTTCAGAGCATTCAGCACTTCGATCAGATAGGTCACATTGAAACCGATTTCAATGCTGTCGCCCTGATATTCGACTTCAAGCTCGTCTTCCGCTTCTTCCATATCGGCATTTGTCGCAGCGACATTGATAACGCCGGACGAAAGATTCCAACGGACGCCTTTGAGTTTATCTGCGGTGAGAATGGATACTCTCTGAAGAGAAGAAAGAAGTTCCTGTCTGGATACTTTGAATTCTTTATCGTTGTCGACCGGAATGACCTTTTGGTAATCCGGATACCTTCCTTCAACAAGTTTGGAAAGAATTTCAACACCGGCAAATGTAAATTTGATTTGTTTTTCCGCCATGTAGACAGTGATTTCGTCTTCGGAATCGGGAACTAAACGAGTTAGTTCCTTAACAGTCTTTCTCGGAATAATTGAGTCAAGTTTCTTCTCGGAAGCCTGATCAGCATCGACATCACAAAGAGCGAGACGATGTCCGTCTGTTGCAACAGCCCGTACGGATGTACCTTCGGAGCAAATATAAACCCCGTTAAGGAAATAACGAACGTTGTTGACGGCACATGCAAAGGAGACCATGCTTAGGAGATATTTAAAGCGGGAACAAGGCATAGAAAACGCCTTTTCCAGCTTCACTTCCTTCATTGACGGAAAATCTTCTGCCGGAAGAGTCTGCAGTTCAAAGCGGCTCCTTCCTGAAGTCAGAAGTACGTGCTCTCCTTTCTTTGTAAAAGAAACCTCACTGTTATCAACCAGAGAAGCAAGAATATCATTCAGTTTTCTGGATGATATTGTCGTTGAAACTCTGCAGTTAGGCGTACCGATTGCAGAGCTTGTTCTGATTTGAATGTCCAGATCTGTTGCTGTAAATGTGACATTCTCATTTTCCTGAGCCAGCAAGATATTGGAGAGAATCGGAAGCGGCTGCTTCTTCTGGACAACACCGCTTACGTTCTGAATAGGTTTAAAGATATTCTCTTTGCTTCCGTTAATGAAGAGTACAGGAGTGCCGGGAGCAGCTTCAGCTGGTTCCGCAAACATAGTTTCCGTCCCTGCGGTTCCTGTTGCTTCGGTAAGGTCGTTTTCCAGATTATTTTCCATCGTGGCTCCCGTTAATTCCAATTCTTTAATGCTTGTTCTATTAAATGAAGAGTGTGGTTCAGTTCTTGTTTCTGAGCACGCTCTTTAGTAATTTTTTTCACAGCGTAAAGCACTGTCGTGTGATCTCTTCCGCCAAAAGCGTTTCCAATATCAATCAGACTTTTTTGAGTCAGCTCCTTAGCCAGGTACATCGCGATCTGGCGGGCATATGCCACATTTGCGACTCGGCTTTTTGAATGCATGTCAGCAATCTTGATATTGAAGTGTTCAGCAGTGGTTTGCTGAATGTTCTCTATAGAAATTCGTCCCGTTCCGCTGATACCTTGCAAAGCTTCTTTAGCAAGCTCCTCTGTGATCGGTCGATTGAAAACAGTTGCGCGCATGATGACGTTTTTTAGTGCTCCTTCCAACTCTCTGACATTCGTATTCAATCGATTGGCAATAAGATAAGCCACCTCTAAAGGAAGATGGACATCCTGCTGTCTTGCCTTCTCCAACAAAATCGCGGCCCTAAGTTCAAATTCTGCAGGTTCTATAGAAACCGACAGCCCTGCTCCAAGTCTCGAGATTAGCCTTTCATCAAAGTCGGAAAGCTGTCGGGCATAGGTATCGCAGGTAAGAATAATTTGCTTATTCTTCGGAAGGAGAGCTTCAAAGATACTGAAAAGTCTTTGCTGCGTTCCGCCTCGTTTGCATAGGAACTGAACGTCATCGATCAGCAGCGCATCCAGATTCCGATACTTATTATCGAACTTCTTAATCTTTTCGTCGGATAAACGACCGCCGCTGGAAAGATCAACAACCTCATTAATGAAACGTTCGGCGGAAATACAAAGCAGTTTTAGATGCGGATTGTTTTCCAATAGTTTTCTGCCGACTGAATGCATTAAGTGAGTTTTTCCCAGACCGACAGCCCCATAGATAAAAAACGGGTTGTACTTTTCTCCCGGAAACTGCGCAACTAATTCAGCGCTGCTTCTTGCAACACGATTTGCATTACCGGTAACAAATGTCTCAAATGTCAGTCCGTCATGAAGACCGGATTTTCTAGCAAGAAGATTAATATCAGTATGTTCATCAGAATGACTTTCCGATTCCTGTGAAGACTGCGCACGAGCAGCTCCTTCGTTAGGATCCTTAACAATAAAGGTTAGTTGAACCGGTCGACCGGCAATCTCATCCACCTTTTTCTGGATTTCGCTCTGATACTGAGACTTCAGCTGTTTTAAATGAATGAAAGACGGAGCGCACAGTACAAGTTCATTAGGGTCATCTTTTTCGACGTACTCTAATCTTCCAAACCAAGGTTCGAAGACCTCGGTGGGGTAGCTGTCTCTCAAGGAAGCTAAAGTTAATTCCCAAACTTCTCGCATTTAATCTAATTTCTTATGCAGACAATTCTGCTTCTATCAAAAATCCAAACAATGATTGTACCTTATGTAGTCTTCTGATTCTTCTTTGGAGAGGTGCCGTGGGAAGGCTGTAAATGAAAGTAATTACAAAATATTTCTCTTTCTATTTGACAAGTTAACTGCAAATGAAGTCTAATATGTGGTTTATCAAAATTGCCTGTTCGTTGACCGCATCAGGTGATCACTTTTAGTTTTAGTGCCGTCAGCCGCGGCCTCTTTAAAAGGAATAAAAATGGCAACAAAACGTACTTATCAGCCCTCTAAGGTTAAACGTGCACGCACACACGGATTCCTCGTCCGCAGCCGTACTCGCGGTGGCCGCAAGGTCCTTGCTGCTCGTCGTCGTAAAGGCCGTCACGTTTTAGCTCTCTAATAATTTAGAGAGGCTCGCGAAGTAATAAGATGGATTGTGGAGTGCTGACTCAGTCCTTTCCAAAAAGTGTTCGAATTATCAAATCTAAAGATTTTTTAGAGGTTATCAGAGCACGAGGTTCGGGTTTGGTCCGCTTCCATGGAAAATGGTTCGAAGTTAAGGCAAAGCTTATCGATGAAGAACCAAAATTCCTGGTTGGGTTAACTGTCGGTAAACGCTTTGCAAAGCGTTCTGTAGATAGAAATCTGATCAAACGCATATTGAGAGAGGAAATTCGATGCTCCTCTCTCAGTTTGTCTGTAGAGGACGAGCACTCAGCTTTCAGTGTGAGAGTGGTCTTTCGTCTGAAAGCGCCGCTTCCGTCTACTTTATTTCGCACCCCTTACCGGGATTCACTTAAACAAGAAATGAGGGAAGACTGCCGAATTTTGCTCGAACAACTTGTTGAAAAATTAGTTTCCTTACGGATGGAGAAGACTGGTGATTAAGCTGTTTCTTCTTACATTAATCCGTTGCTACCAACTTATTTTTTCACCAATAGTCGGTCATAACTGCAGATTTCTTCCTACCTGCTCCCACTACTCATACACCTCGATTGAAAGATTCGGTGCTGTGAAAGGGTGCTGGCTGACGTTGTTTCGTTTACTGCGGTGCCAGCCTTTTGGCGGGAGTGGAATTGATGAAGTTCCTGAGAAATTTCGTTGGAGATGCTGGTGCAAAAACAGCGACTGCAATAGCGCTTCATCAAACTATATTTTTCAATCCAAATTAGAGAACACAAATCATGGGAAGTGATATTCAACGCGCCCTCCTATGGATTCTTTTCGGTTTATCGGCTTTTATGCTTTATGACCGTTGGGAAGTCTACAACGGAAAACCGCCGTTATTCGGACCCGAAACTCAACAGACTCAAAACGTCTCAGCTCCACAGGGCTCAGCGGATACACCGCAGGCCAGTACAGCATCAGCACTTCCTACAGAAACTGCTGCTGCTCCCAAAGCTGATTTAGTTCATATTGAGACGGATCTTTTAAACCTGTCTATCGATCCTACAGGAGCGGTTATTGTCGGCTCTGAACTGAGGAAAGAAAAACAGACTACTCCTTGGACTGATACCGGCCTTGTCGGCATGGTTCTTGGCAATAAACCCGAGGCTCCGAAAGATGTTGTCCTTTTCACTCAGGAAAAAGGACGCACTTATCTTGCTCAGACAGGATTGATCGGCGGTCCTTACCCTACACATAAGACTGCATTTAAACTTGTTCCCGGTCCGCTGAAGCTTGCAGATGGTCAGGACTCCCTTACTGTTAAATTTGAAGGCGAATCCGGCGGAGTTAAAGTCATTAAGGCTTATACCTTTGAACGCGGTCACTATGGCATTAAAGTAAGTCATGAGGTCGTTAACAACACCGGTAATGACATTACACCTTCTATTTATTTCCAGCTCACTCGTGACGGCGATAAGCCTGAAGGTGAAGGCGCCATGGTTAACTCTTATACTGGTGCTGCAGTCTACACAGATAAGGAAAAATTTCAGAAAGTGTCGTTTAGCGATATCGCTGACGGGGACAGAGATTTCCAAGCTAAGGCAGACAACGGTTGGATCGCTATGATTCAGCATTACTTTGTTTCCGCCTGGGTTCCTACTCCCGGAGTTGAACGCGAAAACTACACAAGAAAAGTCGGAGATAAACTCTACGCCATCGGCTCTATTGAGCAGATCAACACCATTCCCAGCGGCAGTTCTAAGACAATGGACGCTGTTCTGTACTCCGGTCCTCAGGATCAGACAAGACTTGATGCAATTGCGCCGGGACTTTCTCTGGTAGTTGACTACGGATGGCTGACTTTCCTTGCTAAACCGATCTACTGGCTTCTTTCTTTCCTTCACGGAATTGTTGGGAATTGGGGCTGGGCGATCGTTTTACTGACCTGTATTGTTAAAGCTGTGCTTTATCCGCTTTCACTTGCTGGATATCGCTCTATGGCGAAGATGAAAGATCTTGGTCCGAGAATGAAGGCCCTTAAGGAAAAATACGGAGATGATAAACAGCGTCTCAATATGGCGATGATGGAGATGTACAAGACTGAGAAGATTAACCCTGTTGGCGGTTGTCTTCCTATCCTGCTCCAGCTGCCGGTTTTTCTCGCTCTTTACTGGGTGCTTCTGGCTTCAGTCGAGTTAAGAGATGCTCCTTGGATTTTCTGGGTGACCGACCTTGCGGCTCCTGATCCTTGGTTCATTCTTCCTATTCTGATGATCATTACAATGGTCATTCAGTTCAAGCTTAATCCGACTCCTCCTGATCCTGTTCAGGCAAAAATGATGGCTATCATGCCGTTTGTCTTCGGCATCATGTTCATCTTCTTTGCTTCCGGTCTTGTGCTCTACTGGCTGGTGAACAATATTCTTTCGATTGTTCAGCAATACCTTGTCAACAAGCAGATTGCCGCGGATCGAATTAAGAAGCAAACCAACTAATTTATAGATTTCATAGCTTAGGGTCTCTGTTTAATCAGGGGCCCTTTTTTTCTGGGTAGTAAAAATAATCATTGAGACAGCGAAGTCATTTTCATCGGTTCTATTTCTCCGACGGAATAACAGCTTTTCTAACCTAGTTCGCCAAGGTTTACTACTTAATCTGAATCTCGTTTACAAGATGGACTTTCGCTGCTCTGATCTAATATTCTCTGGCGATAAGATTCTTATCCAGTCTTTGAAGAACCATCGGTCCATCTTACTATGCTTTTCTCCGTATCAAGTATCCGATGAGAGGAAGGGGCCAAACCCAAACGCTTATAATCCACAGAAATATACTTTTTGCTGAAGCGGTCTTACTTTTGCTCGTGAGAATAAACAGGACGACGGAACCTAGTATGGTCCAACTAAGGATACATAGGTAAACCGTTACTCTAGCATTGTAAGTATCTCCAAACATGCTGCCAAGATAAGCAGATATCGGCACTGCAAAGAGCACAGCGAGAACCGAGCCGAGCAGTTTTTCGGCTTCGTTCTTATTGTTCTTCAAACTCATATAAAAGGTTGTGAATGTCAGATTCCAAATCGACCCCTATCATAGCAATAGCTACAGGGAACGGTAATGCGGGTATCGGAATATTGAGACTCTCCGGACCTCAGAAAAGTGTGACGGAAATTTCCTCAAAGCTGTTCTCCGGTAAGAAGCTGGAAAGCAGGTATGCATACTTACTTCCGATTCACGATAAAGATGGCGAAATTATTGACAGAGGCATTGTCATTTTCTTTGCAGCACCATTTTCTTATACCGGCGAATCTGTACTTGAAATTCAAGTACATGGCGGTAGGGCTTCATTAGAGTTTATTCAGAACGAACTTCTAGATCGTTTCTCAGATTTAGGTCTGAGACTCGCGAATCCGGGTGAGTTTACAGAGCGGGCTTTTTTAAATGGAAAAATTGATTTAATTCAGGCTGAAGCCACCGCGGATCTCATAGAAGCTTCAACACTGCAGTCAGTCAAAGCCGCCTCTCGTTCACTGAGAGGAGACTTCTCTAAGGAAATTAGCAAGCTAAATGATGAGCTTATTAACCTCAGAGTTGAAGTTGAGGCGATGCTTGACTTTCCTGAGGAAGAAATTGATTTCATTAATCAGTACGGTTCCAGAGACAAAATTGAATCAATAAAAAAACATCTTGAAGATATTATAAAAAATGCAAAACAAGGGGAAATTATTAGGGATGGTTTAAGAGTTGCGATAATTGGCGAAGCAAATGTGGGGAAATCTAGCTTATTAAACGCGCTAGCCGGAGAAGAAGTTGCAATCGTTTCCGATATTGCAGGCACTACACGGGATCGAATTAAAACTTCGATTAATATCTCCGGAGTTCTCTTTCATTTTGTTGATACAGCCGGTATTCGAGAAACTAATGATGCAATTGAGAAGATCGGTATCGAGAGAAGTAAGCAGGAAATTTCCAATGCTGATATTGTTCTGCAGATATTGGATGTAACGTCGCTTAATGACGAGGATCATAAAAAACTGGATGACTTGTTACACACTATAAAAAAAGAAGATGTTCCTGTTATTCGCGTTTTCAATAAATCCGATCTATTAGACAGTTCGCAGCATTCTATTTCCATTGTTTCACGTGAAACAGTTATCTCAACCTCTGCTGTCACGGGTGCAGGATTACAGGAACTCAAAAATGCGCTTGTTAAATTATCTGGAGTCACAGATAACTATTCTGTCTATAGTGCAAGAGAGAGACACTTAAACCTTTTAAAAGCAGCCTCCTTACATCTAAATCAAGCTTCAGATTTTATAAAATCCAATAATCCACAATTAGAGTTGTTTGCAGAAGAGCTTAGAGAGAGTTCGGATAATCTGGGAGAGATTATCGGTAAGACAACTTCAGATGATCTGCTAGGTAAGATTTTTAGCGGATTTTGTATCGGTAAATAGTTTGTTCCACGTGAAACATTATGAGTTATTTATATCCAATTAAATACGATGTCATCGTTATCGGCGGTGGTAATGCCGGTATTGAGGCAGCAGCAGCGTGCGCAAGAATGAAGGCGAAGACGCTGCTTGTAACACATAATTTAGATAACTTAGGTCAGCAATCCTGTAATCCATCAATAGGAGGCATCGGAAAAAGTCATCTCGTGAAAGAGGTTGATGCGTTAGACGGATTAATTGCTAAAGCTACTGATTTTTCAGGTATTCAGTTTCGAGTATTAAACGCTTCAAAAGGGGCGGCAGTTCGTGCAACCCGTGCGCAGATCGATCGCCGACTTTACAAATTTGAGATGCGTAAGCGTATCGAATCGATTGAAAACTTAGATTTAATAGAAGAAGCTGCAAACGGTTTGATCGTGAACGGTCATGCCGTTGAGGGTGTATATCTTCGATCTGGTATTGGGGTTCATTCTAAAGCGGTAGTTTTATGTTCGGGAACTTTTCTAAACGGCAAGGTATTTATCGGAGAGACAGTTTATTCAGCAGGTCGAAGCGGAGATCCCGCTTCTATTGAATTAGGGGGCGATCTTGCACAGCTAGGGTTGCCAAGATCACGCTTGAAAACCGGAACTCCTGCTAGACTGGATGGAAGAACAATCGATTTCAGTCGCTGTTCTGAGCAACTTGGTGATTCAAATCCGGTACCCGTGTTTTCGTATATGTGTAGTGCTGAGGATCACCCTGACCAGGTTCCTTGCTGGATCACATCAACTAATGTCTCAACGCATGACATTATTCGAAGGAATATGGACCGCTCACCCTTATATACGGGGATGATTGAGGGAATCGGGCCAAGATACTGCCCTTCGATTGAGGATAAGATTCATCGTTTTAGCGAAAAGGACTCTCACCACGTATTTTTGGAACCAGAAGGACTAAATACCTATGAATATTATCCTAACGGTATCTCAACCAGTCTTCCGTACGATGTTCAGGTCGACTTTATACATTCCATAAAGGGCTTGGAGAATGTACATATCATTCGACCTGGCTATGCGATTGAATATGATTATTACGATCCAACACACCTGAAGGATAATTTAGAAAGTAAGGAATTCTCAAATCTGTTTTTAGCCGGCCAGGTAAATGGAACAACCGGCTATGAAGAGGCGGCAGCACAGGGTCTGATGGCCGGCGTCAATGCGGTTCTGTCCATACGAGGGCGAGAACCGTTCGTTGTCAGGAGATATGAGGGTTATCTTGGTGTGATGATTAATGACCTGATTACGAAAGGTGTTAATGAGCCTTACAGAATGTTCACATCACGGGCGGAATTTCGATTGAGTCTTCGTGAGGACAATGCTGATAAGAGACTTACTGAAGTTGGGTATAAGCTTGGCGTTGTATCAGAAGAGCGTTGGGAATTTTTCTGCAGAAAAGAAGAATTGATTGAACAAGAAACACAAAGACTTAAATCGATCTGGATAAATCCGGGCGTATTAGATGCTCTTTCAGTTGAATCCGTTTTAGGAGAAGATTTAAGTAAAGAAGCGAATCTGTATAACTTACTGAGAAGGCCGGAGCTTGTATACACAGATCTGACAAAACTAAAGATGCAAAACGGTGAATCAGTTCTTAATCCACCGTATCTAGATTCTTCTTTAGCCGATACGCTGGTTACGCGGATTAAATACAAAGGTTATGAAGACAGACAAAGAGAAGAAGTTGAGAAAAATCTCCAGCGTTTGGAAACGGTAATTCCTGATAATTTTGATTATGATTCAGCCAAGGGTCTATCCTTTGAAGTGACTCAAAAACTTAAAAAGATCAGACCGAGGAATTTGGGTGAAGCTCTGCAGATATCAGGTGTAACACCGGCTGCAATTTCTATCTTGCTGGTATATATCAAGAGACATAACAGCAATGGTGCAAAAAATGCAGAATAAGAACTTTGAGAGACTTTCTGAAGGGTTTAAGGCGCTGCATCTTTCGGTTAATGAAGTGAACCTGGAAAAGATGGACAAGTTCCTTCAACTGCTGTTGAAGTGGAACAAGGTATATAACCTCACTTCTATCAATAATGAAACGGAAGCTATTGATAAGCATTTGTTAGACTCTGCTACTTTAATTCCTCTCTTGAAAGAGTTTGAGCAACCGAATGGGAAAACCAGCGTAATGGATGTAGGCTGCGGCGGCGGGCTCCCCGGAATACCTGCAGCTATCCTACTGCCAAACTTCAGGTTTACTTTAGTAGATACAGTGGCAAAGAAAATAGCCTTTGTTAGCCAGGCCATCATCAACTTAAAACTGTTGAATGCTCAGGCGGTAAATGCGAGAGTTGAATCATATTGTCCGGAAGAAAAATTCGATTTAATTACGTCTCGTGCATTTGCTTCTATTTCAACTTTTATAAACCTAACTGAGAAACATCTAAGCAAAAACGGACGTTGGATAGTCATGAAGGGAAAACTCCCTGAAGAAGAGATTGAGAAAATCCCGGATTTTGTTAAGGTTGTTGAAATCAGAAAAGTAGAAATTCCGAATGTTGATTCGGAAAGACATTTGGTTGTATTGAGTAGAAAATAATAAAGTTGAAGTTAACTTTAAGTACTGAACAAAAGGCCTTGCTGAAGTCGCAAGGCCTTTCAGTTAACAGTGTTGAAGACAAAGTTTCTTGTTGTGTTAATTCATCATTACTTAGTAAGTATTCTTCACTTCTTTCGCAGCTGCCGAATTATGCTTTTATCTGCCGCCGATGATAGGTCCGTTTTCTCAAGAGACGGCATTATAGTGATATGACGCTCTTATAACGGATTTCTATTTTTCAGAGAGACTCATTCAAACTGACAGTCAGTTCATTCAGGACAGTGTTAAGGGCATTTTCCAGTCCTTTGACTGCCAGAGGAATTTCTGCTTTTTCAATGTCTGAGGCTGCGCTGAATTGTCTTTGATAAACGAGCTTGTCAAAGGCTGTTGTGGTAACCGAGGCTTGCAGAGCAACCTTAGCCTGGTAAGGCTTGGAAACCGCAGAAATATAAAATTCTGAAATGAAGATCGTCAGCTGATAATCAAACTGTGCAATGGAGTTCGGTAACAGCACAATTCTCCAAGGACCACCGGCGGACAGTTTTTCTCGAATTGCGGCAGCAATGATTTGAGAGGGTGTGGAAACGAGCTGACTGATTTCCGTATTGAACATTCTGTTGTCCTCTCCAAGGACGTAAATCTTTGATGAGTCATATGGCTCGGCAACCATGGGAGGATTGACACGAACGGATGAAAGTCTCCGTTTACTGATGCTGTTCCTGTAAGTAGGCGCTCCTAATGAAATGCTATAAAGCTTGAGAGGAGGTCTTTCCGGAAGTATGGAACAACCTGCAAGGGTCAGAAAAGAGGATTGAAGAAGAAGTCTTCTAAGCATTTTGTACCTTCAATTTCATTTATTACTTAACGGATTGCCGGCCTGCTTGGGTGAAAGCAGCAAACCCGCAGGGTTGTTTGGGATAGATGAAGACAGATTCTTTAAGTTCTCAGCAATTGCATTCAAATTTCTGAGCGTGAGAGCAAGATCGTAACTGTTGGTCTTAATCATGTTGTTGAGATTCTGAGAAAGACTGCTCAAATTCTTAATAAGCTTTTCTGCCTCCGTTCGTTTGGCAAGATTATCTAAACTTGCAGCGGATTTTCTGATTTGCTCAATGAGCTCGTTGAGATGTGAAACATTAATCTCATCTATTTTGTGGTCGGCGTTTACGAAGAGCTGTGTAAGCGAATCACCAAGAGAATTAAATAGATTAGGCTCTAAGCCTTTGGCGATTCTCTCCAAGTTTCCAATCAAAGATTGAAGAACGGGTAAAGTTCCTTCCAGATTTCCTTTCAAATCAAGAGTATCAAGACTTGCAAGGAAATTTTTAACATTCTCTACAATTTCGTTGCTTAAACTCGGGGCTGACGGAATATACAAATACTTTGGAGTCCAACTGAATTTGATTCGATCAGCCGGATATTTGTCACTATCCAAAAATTCCATGGAAAGGTAGAGAGAACCTGTAATACCGGCCAGCTGCGTCTGAACTCTCAATCCGTGAGAAATGTATTCTTTGAGCTGCTTTTTTACTTCTTCATCCGCAAGGTTGATTTTCATTCGGACAACAGCGACGGAGTTCTTTTCTGAGAGAATCTCCTGATGATTCGAAGGGTAGGCTTCCGATGATAGAAGAATTTCTTCCACCTCCCCTACCGGTATTCCTCTAAATTTAACTGGAGATCCAACTTCAAGCCCGCTAATAGAAAACATGAAATACGTTTCGAGGTGACTCTGAGGACGAAAAAGATTCGGACCTACTATGACACCGATCGAAAGGACGGCCAGAACAATGGCTGTCAAAACAAACAGACCCAGCCGAAAATAATTTGCTCTATTGTTCATTTAATTCTCCGAATCAGGCTCTGCATTAAAAAATTGCCTTACCCACGGATTGGGCGAGTTCTCCTGAAGCTCTTTTGGATTTCCATCAGCAATGATGGATTTTGTCTTCGGATCCAGCATCAGACACCTGTCCGCAATTCTGAAAATGCTTTGCAGTTCATGACTGACAATAACAAAGGTACAGCCGAGTTCGTCCCTTAGCTTTTTGATAGTCTCGTCAAGATTGGCCGAAGTGATCGGATCTAAACCCGCACTTGGCTCATCAAGAAGAAGAATAGTTGCACCTAAAGAAAGTGCTCTGGCGATACCTGCCCTTTTGATCATGCCTCCGGAAAGCTCACCAGGCATGAGATTAGCGGCTGCAGGCATCTCAAGCGCATTCAGAAGCATTAGAGACGTTAGATTCTTAGCTTTCATTGGCAGGTCGGTGAACTGATCCAAAGGAAAGCGTACGTTTTCGAGAACGCTGAGGGAACCAAAAAGAGCGCCGCTTTGATACATAATGCCCAGACTGCGCTGGATATTCGGGATTTCGTTTCCCGAGTGAATAATACTTTTCCCTCTGATGAGTATGTCACCGGACAAAGGCGGATTAAGACCAATAATTGTTTTCATTAATGTCGACTTTCCGCATCCGGAACCTCCCATAATAAAAACAATCTGACGATCGTATATGTCAAAAGAGACATTATCCAAGAGAACTTTTCCCGGCCATCCCATTGTCAGGTTTTTAACCTGAATAACAGATTCTCTTTCCTTCATGGTTAAAATCCTAATCGGTTGGTGAGCAGAGCTGCGGCTCCGTCAATCAGAACGATCCAGACAATGCTTTTGACGACGGACTTAGTCGTCGAATCACCCACAGCAGCTGCGCCCGCACCCGTATTCATGCCGCATTCACAGCCGATTAAGGCGATAACAAATCCAAAAATAACCGCCTTTATAAGGCCGAAAAAAACATCCGTCGCAGAAATTGAGTGGATGAGCTGGATGTAAAACTGCGTGAATGTAATATCGTAAAGCCTCATGACCAGGCCGCCGCCTAATACACCAAGTATCGTGGCAAATACAGAAAGAAGCGGGAGGACAAGTGAAGAGGCGATTAATCTAGGAACCACAAGAAAATAGACCGGGTCAAGACCGAACGTGGTAATTGCATTAAGTTCTTCACTTACCTTTTGCGTTCCAATCTGCGCGGCAAACGCTGAACCGGTACGACCTGCAAATAAAATAGCGGTCATTAGAGGACCAAGTTCGCGTGTCATGGCAATTCCAATACCATTGACGACAAAGATGACAGCACCAAAAATTTTCGCAACGAGCGCTGTTTCAAATGCAATGATGACGCCCATTAAAAAACCGATGAGGCAAATAATGGTGACTGCTTTACTTCCGCTCTCATCCGAAATATCGTAAATCTCTCTGAATCTGATCAGTGAGGGATGAATAAGGACACCAAAAAGAGCGCATATGCATGAGCCTAAAAAAGTGATGCTCTTTTTTGTATCGGTAACTTTATCGGCTAGCCACTTACCTAATGTGCTGACGAACCCTAATTTCTCACGCTCTGTTAAGTCCGGTGAAAAATTCCGAAGCATCGTCGCGTATACGCTTTCAAGATCAGCGGAAAGATTAATGAGCTGGAATCTCTCCGGCTGCCGTCTTATTTCATAGAGTAAAGTTAAGCCGCTTTCATCACAGAATTTAACTGCGGCAGCGTCTACTGTTCGCACTTGTCCGGCGTCCGCGGCATTGAGAACTTGCTCCCAAAGAGGAGAAGAATCCTCTGCGGTCAGACGATCGGGAAGTTTGATGGGATCACTCATTTCTGTATTCCAGCTATCTGATACATCGGTCAAAGTTTTGCCCTGTACGAAACATTCTAGAGGACGGAAGATTAAAATGTCCTAAGCATTACCGTCTTGAGACTACTTATAGACAATTTGAATCAGTCTTTGACGGCACTGTTCCTTTCGGTGAAAAATAAAATTAAATCTCTGTAAAATTGTGCGGTTACTTAGTGGGTTTAGAAAGAAATCTTAAATGTCAAAGATTTACTGTATTGCAAATCAAAAGGGCGGAGTCGGTAAGACCACGACCGCTGTTAACTTAGCGGCAGCACTTGCCGAGATGTCTTATCGCGTCCTTCTAATTGACCTTGACCCTCAAGGTAATGCAACTACGGGAAGCGGTATCGATAAAGTGAAGCTGCTTCCTTCGATTTATGAAGCAATTATTGGTCAGGCTGATTTAAAGAGAGTGATCACTCACTCACAAAATGGCTACGATGTTGCCGGAGCAAACAGACGACTTGCCTCTGCAGAAGAAGAGCTTCTGGGGGCCGAACAGAAGGAATTGGCGCTTAAGAAACTCCTCTCCCCTCTTGAAGACGAATACGACGTCGTTCTGATTGATTGCCCGCCGACATTGTCGATCTTAACCATTAATGCTTTCAGTGCTTCAGCGGGTCTGATTATCCCGATGACTTGCGAGTACTTTTCCCTTGAGGGTGTATCCGATTTGCTTCTGACGATTCGCGCAGTGCGTGAACAAATAAACGGAGATCTGGTTATATCCGGTCTGCTTCGTGTGAAGTTTGATCCGAGAATCACTCTTCAGCGACAGGTTAGCGATCAGTTGACTGAGTTCTTTGGAAAATCTATGTTTGGTTCGGTTGTACCTACGAATGTTCGCTTAGCGGAAGCACCGAGTCATGGGCTGTCCGGTCTGAACTATGACTCGAGCTCAAGAGGAGCCCAGGCCTATAGATCATTTGCCGAGGAATTTGCAAAACGGGAAAAACTCCACAAGTTGATTAAACGCGGAAAGAAAGGTAAATAAATTGGTAACAAGAAAACCCAAAGGATTAGGAAAAGGCTTAGATAATTTTTTTGGCGTGAAGAGCGTTGCTGATGTCCTTGATACATCCCCGGACGAAACTTTACCTTCGACCCTTCCCATCAACTCTCTGCATCCCGGAAAGTTCCAGCCGAGGACAAAGTTTGAACAGGATTCTCTGAAAGATTTATCAGATTCAATTAAAGCAAACGGCATTCTTAACCCGATTGTTGTGAGAAGGACGGATGCGGACAAATTTGAGATTCTCGCCGGTGAACGCCGCTATCAGGCTGCATTATTAGCCGGTTTGAAAAAAGTCCCAGTTCGTATTCTGGGTGTAAACGATAAGCAGGCAATGATAATCGGGCTTGTTGAGAATCTGCAACGCGAGGACCTTAATGTGATGGAAGTCGCAGCTGGGTTGGAGCGTTTGGTTCAGGAATTTAAGTACAGCCACGAAGAAATAGCGGCAGCTATCGGGCGGTCACGTCCGATGATCAGCAATATTCTTCGCTTGCTTTCATTACCCCAAGAGATTCAGGATATGGTTCGTGAGGGGCAACTCGATATGGGGCACGCCAGATGCCTTCTTTCGCTTCCGGAAAAAGAGAGAATTTCTGCAGCGAACCTGATCATTTCGAAGGATTTATCCGTTAGACAGACTGAAGAGCTTGTCCGGAGGATGAAAGAACAGTCTGAGCAAAAGGATCAGCCGAAAGCGCCTTCTGAAAAAAACAAAGAATGGGCGTCATACGAGAAAGAACTCTCAAAAATCCTAAACCTGAAAGTAAAGGTTACATCCGGCGATTCGGGAAAGGGAGTTCTGCGCATTTCATTTGACTCGAAAAAAGATATGGAAGAGCTTATGAGGCTCTTAAGTCGTTAAAAACGTAACAAAATATACCTGTATCCATATAAACCCTTCGGTAGAACGGATGATATTCTGCGGTTTGAGTTGCTCAGATTAAGCTAAGTTATTAGAATTCACGTGTTTCTACAGGACGGTCTGAAGACAATTGTTTTTATGAAAGCGTTAAGAAGAGTTGTTTTCTGCCAACTGATAGCCTGTCTGATTTGTACAGTTGCTGCGCTGGCCATTGGCGGAAGTGCGGCGGCTGTGTCGTCCTTATTAGGTGGTGCTGTGTGTGCGCTCCCGTCTTTCTTGGTTATTTTTTTGATGTACTTAACCAGGAACAGAGCCGCAAGTCCTCTAGGGGTATTTGTTTTTGAATTTATCAAGGTTTCGCTGGTCATCTTAGGATTTCTCAGCGTCGCTTTGTTTTATAAAGAACTTAACTGGTTAGCGTTTATTTTGTCGGCCGGCGTAGTTCTATTAAGTCACGTTTTTGCTTTAGCTAGCAGGGAATAATTAAGGATTAACAATCATGGCAGGCACGGCTACTGAGTATATTCAGCACCACTTAACGCATCTGTCCACAGTAAAGCAGACAAGCATTGTTGACTTTTCTGTTTTTAACTTCGACACGGCAGTATTCTCTATCGCAATGATGATTCTTGCGCTTTGGGTTTTATACTCAGCGGCCAGGAAAGCGACCACCGGAGTTCCGGGGAAATGGCAGTGTGCTGTTGAAATGCTTGTTGAGATGGTTTCTGATCAGGCGAAATCTATCGTTCACGGAGACAGAACCTTCATCGCTCCGCTTGCTCTGACAGTTTTTGTTTGGGTTACCTTTATGAATGCAATCGACCTTATCCCGGTTGATTTGCTCCCCGCCATCGGCAGCTGGTTCGGAATTCACTATCTGCGTCCGCTTCCAACTGCCGACTTGAACGGTTCGCTCGGCATTTCCTGCGGCGTGCTTCTTCTCATGATCTACTACGGTATTAAGATCAAGGGTATTGCCGGTTTCAACAAAGAGCTTTTCACAGCGCCTTTCGGTAATTTCATCCTGCTCTGGCCGTTTAATTTCCTTTTAAACATCATCGAATACATTGCTAAAACAGTCTCTCTGGGTATGCGACTCTTCGGCAACATGTATGCCGGTGAACTGCTGTTCTTCCTGATCGCTCTGCTTACAGGTATGCTTTGGCAGGGAGAAATCGGAATGACTGCTTTCGGTGTGATCGGCCAGTTCTTTGCTGGTCTCTGCTGGTGGCTTTTCCATATTCTTATTGTTTTACTTCAGGCCTTCATTATGATGATGCTGACTCTGGTTTACATCGGTCAGTCTCATGAAGGACACTAATTATTTTCTTTCTTTTGATTTAAACACGTCATATTAAACAAGGAGTTCGTTATGACAAACGTCGCTTATGTTGCATTAGCTTGTGGCCTGATTATTGGCTTTGGTGCTTTCGGTGCCTGTATCGGTATCGCTATCATGGGTTCCAAGTATCTTGAAGCCTCTGCTCGCCAGCCTGAGCTCATCAACACACTGCAGACCAAGATGTTCCTTCTCGCCGGCCTTATCGATGCTGCGTTCCTTATCGGTGTTGGTATCGCCATGATGTTCGCCTTTGCTAACCCGTTTGTCGGCTAATCAGCCAAACCTTCGTTGCGGTTTTTATAGACAAACTGCATTTGCTCAGCAAATGCTTAACGGGATTAGAAAATGAACATTAATGCCACATTGTTCGTACAGATGGCCGTGTTCTTCGTCGGTGCTTGGATCACCATGAAGTTCATTTGGCCACCGCTCAATCGAGCAATCGAAGAGCGGCAGAAAAAGATTGCTGACGGTTTAGCCGCAGCTGATCGCGGCGAACATGCTTTGGAAGAAGCGAAAAAAGAAGGAGCTTCCATCGAAGCTGCCGCTCGAGCCCAGTCTCAGGTTATTGTTGCTCAGGGCGAAAAGCGTGGTCAGGCTATTATCGACGAAGCCAAAGAACAGGCTCAGGTCGAAGCCGATAAGATCATTGCCGCGGCTCGTGCACAGGCTGCTCAGGAAATCCAGGCTGCCAAAGACGTTCTTAGGGATCAGGTTGCAAATTTGGCTGTGTCCGGAGCTTCCCAGATCCTGGGTAAAGAAGTCGATGCTTCGGCTCACCAGCAATTACTTGACCAACTTAAGGCGAAATTGTAATCATGGCAGAGATCTCAACTATCGCACGTCCTTATGCCGAAGCGTTGCTTAAGGCTGTTAAGGACAGTAAAGAAGAGGGTTTGGCTGACAAGCTTTTGCCTGTTCTCGACGTGCTGGATGAGATCGTTGAGGATCCTAAGCTCAAAGAATTATCTAACGATCCTTCTTTGACCGTGAACCAAACTTACGATCTTATTCGAGGAATGCTCGGTGATAAGGTTCCTGCCGAAGCCGAAAACCTCCTCAAATTAGTAATCGAAAACGGAAGACTCGAAGCTCTTCCTCAGATCACTGCACAATTTCGTCATTTGCTCAATCAGGAAAATCATGAGGCCGACGTTCTTATCGAAAGCGCATACCCCATGAATGATGAGCAGTTAGCTGACCTTGTCAAGGCTCTGGAAAAGAAATTCCCGAACCTGAAACTTCTGCCCAAGGTTGTCGTTGACAACTCTTTGATCGGCGGAGTCCGCGTTACAGTCGGTGACAAGGTGCTTGATGGCACAGTTAAGGCAAGACTTGAGCAAATGAAGTCTCGCCTCACAAGTTAATTACGGAGCTGATAGCTATGCAACTCAATCCGAGTGAAATTAGCGAGCTGCTGAAGCAGCGAATCGAAGGTATGGGTCTGAATACCAACCTTCGTACCGAAGGTACAGTCGTATCTGTTACCGACGGTATTTGTCGTGTCCACGGACTTTCCGATGTGATGCAGGGTGAAATGCTTGAGTTCCCCAACAACACCTACGGTCTCGCTCTTAACCTTGAAAGAGACTCTGTCGGTGCTGTTATTCTGGGTAGCTATGAACATATCTCCGAAGGCGACATTGTTAAAACTACCGGCCGAATCCTTCAGGTCCCCGTCGGACGCGCCCTGATCGGTCGTGTCGTTAACGCTCTTGGTCAGCCGATTGACGGCAAAGGCCCGATCGTTACCGACGAATATGACGTTGTTGAAAAGGTTGCTCCTGGCGTTATCGAACGTCAGTCTGTTAGCCAGCCTGTCCAGACCGGTCTTAAGTCTGTTGACTCTATGGTTCCTATCGGACGCGGTCAGCGTGAATTGATCATTGGCGACCGTCAGACTGGAAAGACTGCTGTTGCTATCGATACCATCATCAATCAGAAAGGCAAAGACCTTATCTGTATTTATGTTGCGATCGGCCAAAAGGCTTCTACGATTGCCAACGTTGTTCGTAAGCTCGAAGAATACGGCGCAATGGATTACACCATCGTCGTTGCGGCTTCCGCTTCCGAATCTGCAGCCATGCAGTACATTGCTCCTTACTCCGGAGCAACAATGGGTGAATACTTCCGCGACCGCGGTGAGGACTCTCTCATTGTTTATGATGACTTGACCAAGCAGGCTTGGGCCTATCGTCAGATTTCCCTGCTGCTTCGCCGTCCGCCGGGACGTGAAGCCTACCCTGGCGACGTTTTCTATCTGCACAGCCGTCTGCTCGAAAGAGCTGCGCGTGTCAACCCGGAATACGTCGAACGCTTTACCAAGGGTGCTGTCAAGGGTAAGACTGGTTCTATGACTGCTCTTCCGATTATTGAAACACAGGCAGGCGACGTTACAGCGTTCGTTCCGACCAACGTGATTTCTATTACCGACGGTCAGATCTTCTTGGAAACCGACCTCTTTAACGCCGGTATCCGTCCTCCGATCAACCCCGGTATCTCGGTTTCTCGAGTCGGCGGTGCTGCTCAGACCAAAGTTATTAAGAAACTTGGCGGCGGTGTACGTCTGGCCCTGGCTCAGTACCGTGAACTTGCTGCGTTTGCTCAGTTTGCTTCCGACCTTGACGAAGCGACACGCAAACAGCTGGAACGCGGCCGTATCGTTACCGAACTCATGAAACAGCCTCAGTACCAGCCTCTTCAGGTTTGGGAAGAAGCTCTCGTACTTTTCGCCATCAACATGGGTGCCTATGATGATGTCGAAGTTAAGGATGCTCTGAAAGTCGAAAACGCGATGCAGGATTACATGAAGATTAATCATGCGGATCTGATCGGACGTATTGAAGAGACAAAGCAGCTCTCTAAGGAAGATGAACAACTTCTGACAGAAGCTGTCAAAGAGTTCAAGAAATCCGGTGCTTTCTAATTGAGCAACGTTAGAGGATCCTAATGCCAAGTACCAAAGAAATTCGAGCCAAGATCAGATCGGTTCAAAACACCCGTAAGATCACAAAGGCGATGGAGATGGTGGCCGCTTCCAAGATGAAGAAGGCCCAGGATCGTATGCGTGCGGCCCGTCCGTACGGCGATACCATCCGTAACTTAATCGGTCACCTGGCAGAAGCTTCAACAGAAGCCGTTCATCCGTTCCTCCGCAAGTCTGCGGAGGAAAAGAACATCGGCTTGATTGTTGTTTCAACCGATAAGGGTTTGGCCGGCGCTTTGAATACCAATATTCAGAGACTTTTGGCTCATACCCTTAGAGATTGGGCGCATGAAGGTAAGAAAGTTGAAGCGACTGCTATTGGAAACAAAGGATTAGGTTTCCTCCAGCGCATCGGTGTGCCAATTGTCTCGCAGGTCGTTCAGCTCGGTGATCGTCCAAATTTGGAACGCTTGCTCGGAGCGATTAAAGTTCAGATCGAAGCCTATCAGGAAGGCCGTGTAGACCACGTCTACATCGCCTACTCCCGTTTCATCAATGCGATGAAGCAGGAACCTGTGATTGAACAGCTTCTTCCTTTGCCGAAATCGGCCGTTGAGACGGACAAACATCAAAACTCTTGGGACTACATCTATGAACCTAGCCCTGAAGAAGTTTTAAAGGTTCTGCTCAAGCGTTACGTTGAAGCGCTTATTTATCAGGCAGTAGCGGAAAACATGGCAAGCGAACAGAGTGCTCGTATGGTCGCCATGAAGGCCGCATCTGATAACGCTAAGAAGCTTATCGACGATCTGCAACTGGTCTACAACAAGACACGTCAGGCCGGCATTACTAAGGAAATCACCGAAATCGTCGGTGGCGCCGCGGCTGTGTCTTAATTGAAAAGAAATCGAAACGAGGAATACCTATGAGTATCGGAAAGATCGTACAGGTTATCGGCGCGGTGGTCGACATCGAGTTCCCCCGCGAAGAAATGCCGAAAGTTTACGACGCACTTGTCCTTGAAAAGGACGAAAACAATAAGCTTGCTGAAGAAGGTTTGACCTTTGAAGTTCAGCAGCAGCTGGGTGACGGCATCGTTAGAACCATTGCTATGGGTTCTTCCGAAGGTCTCCAGCGCGGTATGGCTGTTAAAGCTCTCGGTCACGGAATTACAGTTCCGGTCGGCCCGAAGACTCTCGGCCGTATCATGGACGTTCTCGGACGTCCGATCGATGAAGCAGGTCCGATCGGCGAAGAAAAGCGTATGCCGATCCACAGAGCTGCTCCTAAGTTTGACGAACTGAGCCCGTCCGTCGACCTTCTTGAAACAGGCATTAAGGTTATTGACCTTGTCTGCCCGTTCGCCAAAGGCGGTAAGATTGGTCTGTTCGGCGGTGCCGGTGTTGGTAAGACCGTCAACATGATGGAACTTATTAACAACATCGCTAAGGCTTACGGCGGCTACTCTGTTTTCGCCGGTGTCGGTGAACGTACCCGTGAAGGTAATGACTTCTACCATGAAATGGGCGAATCTAAGGTTCTCGACAAAGTGGCCATGGTCTTCGGTCAGATGAACGAACCTCCCGGAAACCGTCTCCGCGTGGCTCTTACCGGTCTGACAATGGCTGAAGCCTTCCGTGATGAAGGCAGAGATATTCTTCTCTTCATCGACAATATTTATCGTTATACACTGGCCGGTACTGAAGTATCCGCCCTGCTCGGCCGTATGCCGTCAGCCGTAGGCTATCAGCCGACACTGGCTGAAGAAATGGGTAAGCTTCAGGAACGTATTGCTTCTACAAAGGTTGGTTCTATTACCTCCATTCAGGCTGTTTACGTTCCTGCTGACGACTTGACTGACCCCTCTCCGGCTACAACATTCGGTCACTTGGACGCTACAGTTGTTCTGTCTCGTGATATCGCAGCTCTGGGTATTTATCCGGCTGTCGACCCGCTTGACTCTACTTCTCGTCAGATCGACCCGAACATCATCGGTGAAGAACATTACAGCGTAACTCGCCGTGTTCAGGCCACTCTGCAGCGCTATAAAGAACTCCGCGATATTATTGCGATTCTTGGTATGGACGAACTTTCTCCTGAAGATAAGCTCGCCGTTACAAGAGCTCGTAAGATCCAGAGATTCCTTTCTCAGCCCTTCCATGTTGCTGAAGTGTTTACCGGTTCCCCCGGTAAGTATGTTCCGCTGAAGGAAACCATCCGCGGCTTCAAGATGATTGTTGACGGCGAATGCGATCAGCTTCCGGAACAGGCCTTCTACATGGTCGGCACAATTGATGAAGCTTTTGAAAAGGCTAAGACCATCAAGTAATCTGAGGTGAGAGCTCGTCTCTCACCAGCCAACCTGGAGAATTAAATGGAAAAAACCTTAAAAGTCGACGTTGTAAACGCTGAAGAAAGTCTTTTTAGCGGCGACGCCGAGTTTGTAGCTCTGCCCGGTATCGAAGGCGAGCTCGGTATTCTGCCAGGCCATACCCCTCTCATTACGCTGATTCGTCCGGGTCTTGTTCGTATTCATACGAACGGGAACCAGGAAGAGGAAATCTTCGTAGCGGGCGGGGTCTTAGAAATTCAGCCCTACCATGTAATCGTGCTGGCTGATGTGGCTATCAGAAGTAAAGACCTTGATGAAGCCAAGGCGAAAGAAGCTATGGAAAGAGCGAAGGCTGCTGCTAAGACAAGCGCAAGCGAAATCGAGCTTGCTAAGGTTGAAGCGGAAATCAGTATGCTCGCCGAACAGCTTCGTATCCTGCAGAAGCTCAAGAGATAAATCTAAGTCTTTTTTAAACTCCGGTATTTACTAGGTATCTACCGGAGTTTTTTTTATCCAGTAATTGACTAAAATATACCGATTGACCTTTACCAGGAGATACCCGTGATTCTTGTTTCAACTGACGGTTCCGAAATTTCGGAAAAAGCCATTACCACCGCTGCAAAACTTGCAAAAAACCTCAACACCTGCGTTCTTGGTATGACAGTTGTCAAAGCGAAGGGCTCTGAAGTCGCTGACCGCACTCTCGAGGATGTCAAAGATGCATGCCAGAGAGTCGGCGTTCCTTGTGAGGTTGCTGAAGTCGTCGGCAACTCTGTTCCGGATGCCATTCTTAAAACGGCACAGGAACGTGATGTTCGCTTCATCGTTATGGCAAGCCGCGGTTTGGGCACGCTCGGTTCTTTGTTTATCGGAAGCTCTACCCAGCAGGTTTTAGCTAAAGCTGATCGTCCTGTACTGGTAGTTCGTTAATAAATTGAACTGCACGAAAAAATATTTCGATGCAGTTCTGCCCCATTGTCTTAATCACTGATTCATTTTCTGTTTCTACAATGTAGGAAGTTCAGCAAATTAATCAGGACAGGGATTCTATGCCTTTAAAGAATGATATTTTTCTCCGTTCTCTTTTAAAAGAGAAGGTTCCTTACACTCCCATTTGGCTGATGCGTCAGGCGGGCCGTTATCTGCCGGAATACCGCGCAACAAGAGCTAAAGCCGGAAGTTTTATGGATTTGGCAATGAATCCACATTATGCATGTGAAGTGACGCTCCAGCCGGTGGATCGTTATCCTTTGGATGCGGCGATTCTTTTCTCCGATATTCTGACGATTCCTGACGCAATGGGGCTTGGCCTTTCGTTTTTGCCAGGTGAAGGACCGAAGTTTGCGAAACCCGTTCAGGATGAGGCTGCGGTAAAAGAACTCTTTGTTCCTGATCCCGCCGATAAACTGAAGTACGTTACCGACGCGGTAGTAGAAATCAAGAGAGCGCTGAACGACCGTATTCCTCTGATTGGCTTTTCGGGAAGCCCGTTTACGCTTGCCTGCTACATGATTGAAGGCGGAAGTTCATCGAACTTTAGAAAGGTTAAGGAAATGCTGTATAGGCGCCCTGACCTCTTAAAACAGATTCTGGACGTCAACACCACAGCCGTGACCTCTTATCTGAATGCACAGATTGAGGCCGGTGCAAACGCCGTGATGATTTTTGATACATGGGGCGGCGCTCTTGCTCACAGTGATTATCTTGAGTATTCGCTGAAGTGCATTTCTCAGGTCGTCTCCGGCTTAATTAAGGAACGAGACGGAAAGAGAATCCCTTCAATCGTCTTTACGAAAGGATCTGCTCCTTGGCTTACGGATATTGCCGCTTGCGGCGCCGATGCAATGGGTGTTGACTGGACGGTTAGTTTGGGAGATGTACGCCGTCAGATCGGTGACAGCGTCTGTCTGCAGGGAAATATGGACCCGTCTATTCTTTTTGCAGGACCGGATGAAGTCAGAACTCAGGCGAGAAAAGTCATTGAAGATTTCGGTATGGTTGGTCAGGGTGGCCATGTTTTCAATTTGGGGCACGGCATTGATAAAGATACGGATCCTGATACAGTCGCTGCGCTGGTGGATGAAGTGCATGAATACAGCCGCAGATTCCATGATTAAGTGAAAAATGGAATCAAATTGTATTTGAGCTGAAAAACCGGCTGTTAATGAAGTAAAGTAATTCGATCGGTCTCTGAGTTAACTTGGAGGCCGTTCTTTTTAAATTTGTACGGAATATCTCAGCGCTATGGCCCAGTCAATTGTTAAAGTCATTGTTGATGCTCCTTTAAGGGGCCAGCTCGACTATAAGAATGTGCCGGAGCTGGGCTTGCACGTCGGAGAGCGCTGTATTGTCCCGCTTGGAAGAAGAAATGTCATAGGCATCGTTGCCGGATTCTCCGACAGTTCCGAATGGCCGGTCAATAAACTGAGAAAGGTTGCCGGAAGACCGGACGAAATTGCGCCGCTTTCCGAAAACTGGATGAGACTGACCGCCTTTGCCGCTCGTTATTATCTCAGCAGGCACGGGATGGTGGCGGTCCCTGCACTTCCAAAATTTTTCCGCAGGATTCCCGGTCCGAACTATGCGAATTCTCTTTCCAAATTAAGAGACCGAAAATTTAAATCTAACGACGCTCCGGAAGACATCCCCCTGCTCAACAAAGAGCAGGAGGCTATTGTGGATGACTTTTCTCAAAGCAAAGGATTTTCACCGGCTCTTCTTTTCGGTGTTACCGGAAGCGGCAAGACAGAGGTTTATCTAAGGCTTATTGAGAATACATTTAAAGCCGATCCAAAGGCTCAGATCCTGCTGATGGTTCCGGAGATTAATCTGACGCCTCAATTGGTTTCCCGGATAGGCAATCGATTTAAAGATCGGGTTGTCGCTACGTGGAATTCATCCATGGCCGAAGGTCAGAAAGCTTCATCTTGGCTGGCCTGTCATGAAGAGCGGGCAAGTATTTTGGTCGGTACACGTCTGTCCGTATTTGCCAGCCTTCCGAATTTAAAGCTGATCATAGTCGACGAAGAGCATGATGCTTCCTATAAATCCCATGAAGGGGTTCGTTATAACGCGAGGGACCTAGCGCTTAAAAGAGCTCAGATTGAAGGCATTCCTGTGCTTTTGGGTTCTGCAACGCCGTCTCTGGAGTCCTATCGAAACGCTTTGGAAGGAAGATTCCGGCTTTACAAGATGAAGAAGCGGGCAGTCGAATCAGCTGAGCTTCCCCGTATTACGCTTATTGATACTTCTTTGGACCGTCCGCAGAACGGGATATGCTCAGAGACAGCGGAGAAAATTACAGATACCCTGGAAAAGGGGCGCCAATCGATTGTTTTCTTAAATCGTCGAGGCTTTGCGCCGGTCGTGGAGTGTAAAAGCTGCGGTTGGCACTCGACTTGTCCCCACTGCTCGGCCTATGCGGTCTTCCATAAAACAACGGGAAGACTTACCTGTCATTACTGCGGATGGAGTATGAAGCTGCCCACGAGCTGTCCAAAGTGCGGCTCCTATGAGCTTCAGCCCGTCGGAAGAGGAACTCAGAGGGCGGAAGAAGAGCTGGAAGTAAAATGGCCCGAGGCTAAAATCATGAGACTTGATCAGGATTCGGCCCGACGCAGAGGAAGCGCGAGTCGGATGCTTGAAGCAGTTCACAGCGGAGAAGTTGATATTCTGGTCGGAACTCAGATTGTGGCGAAAGGACACGACTTCAAGAAGGTGTCTTTGGTCGTTGTGCTGAACACTGATCCGCAGCTTCTGTCCTTTGACTACCGCGCTCGAGAGAGACTGTTTTCCGTGCTCATGCAGGTTGCCGGACGTGCCGGAAGGAGCGGAGAGCAGGGCGAAGTACTGATTCAAACGAAATATCCGAAGGACAGCTTGTTTCGATATCTGAAGGACAACGATTTCGAAGGATTTGCTCAAGAGGAATTAAAAGCACGTAAAACAGCTTCCATGACGCCGTACTCTGCTCAGGCGCTCATGATTTCCGAAGGAAAGGACATTAGAGAAGTCTTGGACTTCCTATCTCAGGTAAAGAAAATCGGTCTTTCTGTCCAAACGAGAAGTGTTCGGTTCTATGATCCGGTTCCGCAGACGGTTCAGAAGGTAATGGATATTGAACGGGCTCAGCTGCTGATAGAGGCAGACAACAAAATGGAACTGCAGCGGTTTTTAGCGGTATTCACATCAGAAATAGAAAACCGGCAGTTCAAGAATGTTTGGCATATCGACGTTGACCCTTTGAGTTTTTAATATGGAACGTAAAGATTTTGAAATTATGGCCCCGGTCGGGTCACGTGAGTCATTAGCGGCGGCATTTCAGGCGGGCGCCGATTCAGTTTATTTTGGCATCGGAGCGCTCAATATGCGTTCTAAGTCCGCAAATGAATTCACGATAAACGATTTGAAGGAAATCGCAGAGCTTTGTAAAAGTCACGGAGTCAAAAGCTATTTGACGGTGAATACCGTTATCTATGATGAAGATATTTCTCTGATGAGAGAGATCATTGATGCGGCGGCTGAATCCGGGATATCTGCGGTGATTGCGTCTGACGCCGCGGTGATGATGTATTGCCGCGAAAGAGGAATGGAAGTGCATCTTTCCACGCAGCTGAATATCTCCAACAAAGAGGCATTAAAGTTCTATGCGCAGTTTGCCGACGTTGTGGTTCTTGCAAGAGAACTTAATCTGAGGCAGGTTAAGAAAATATACGAGGCCATACAGAGTGAACAAATTCGAGGTCCTAACGGAGATTTGGTCCGAATTGAAATGTTCTGCCACGGAGCTCTTTGTATGGCGATCAGCGGCAAGTGCTACCTCAGTCTCAATACCCGCGGCAGAAGCGCTAACAGAGGCGCCTGTATGCAGACCTGCCGACGCGCTTACATCGTTAAAGATAAGGAGCGGGATGTCGAACTGGAAATCGATAATGAATACATCATGTCTCCGAAGGATCTGAAGACAATTGGTTTTATCGATTTGATGATGAAGGCCGGTGTTCGTGTTTTCAAGATTGAAGGGCGCGCTCGAGGTGCCGAGTACGTAAAAACCGTGGTTGAAGCCTACGATCAGGCGATTAGACAGGTTTTGGCAGGAAACTGGAACGAAGAGATCAGCAAGTCTTGGGACGATAAATTATCAACAGTTTATAACCGCGGATTCTGGAATGGCTATTACCTCGGACAGACAATGGGGGAGTGGAGCAATCGCTACGGCTCACAGGCTACCGAAAGAAAGATCTATGCGGGCAAAGGCTGTAAATATTTTGCTAAGGCGGGTGTCGCCGAATTTTTAATTCAGGCTGCAGAAATTAGAGCAGGAGATCGTATCCTCATTACCGGGCCGACAACGGGAGCGGTTTATTCTGAATTGAAAAATCCCTGTGTGGACGGCAAACCGGTGACGCAGGTTTGTAAGGGGCGGCATGTAACGTTCCGACTTTCAGAAAAAATTAGAGAGAACGATAAACTGTATATTATTCAAAAGGTTGATCCCTTAGAGGAATAGAAGTAAGTGCTTACTTTTATTTAACTGCAGCGGAGTACAGCAGTGCGGCGCCGAATGCTCCGAAAATAACGCCGCACACTCCGTCGATCCACCTTCCGGCTGATCGATAAATTTGTTTCGGCTTTGGCATTCCGAGCAAAAGGGCGACAAACGAGAACCACAGGAATGTTTCTAAAACGACAAGAATACCGATCACGGCAGAGTAGCCGCCGGACATGTCCGGGGTGATGAAAGGAGCGAAAACGACGCTGAAATAGACGATCGCTTTGGCGTTTGCAAGATTGGTGCAGAGACCCGTGATAAAAGCTTTTGCGGCTGAGGATTGGACTTCGCTTTCGACGTTCTCGGCTGCCTGAGAGCGGCTAAGCGCGTGTCGGAGGATATTGAATGACATCCAAAGTAGGTACATGCCGCCCAACCCCATAACAATTTTGTGGAGCCAAATGAATGTGTCGAACAGCCACTGAAGTCCGAGCAAAGCCAAAGTAACCCAAAAGGCAACACCCAGAGAAATTCCGAGAACACAGCAAAAAGCTTCCTTCCTGGATCGGCTTGCAGCGGTCTGCATCACAATAAAAACATCAGGGCCGGGAGATGCCAGCGCAATAAGATGGACACCGGCAATGGTAAGTAAAGCAGGAAGCATTTCTGCGCTCTTTTACGGATCGAGATTTGAATCATTATATAAATGAGCCCGGCTGAAATCCTTGTTTTTTGCTTAAAACAAAGGAAACACGGGAAGAGGCGCCCGAAAGCTGAAGAGTGATCAAGAGAAAATGGCGCACCCGGCGGGGTTCGAACCCACTACCCCTGCCTTCGGAGGGCAGTACTCTATCCAGATGAGCTACGGGTGCTAAGATGTTCAATTCTACAAAACAGTCATCGGTTAAATCAAATCAATCGCTCATATTCGGTGAAAAAAAGCTTCCGGGGATAGAGGCCTCTATAAGCTTGATACACTTTTGCGATTGAGAGCAATAACATGAAAAATCCTACATCTATTAATTTCAGAAATAAATCACGTTTATTGGAAATCGTCTTTGGTGAAGAACCCTTTGAGCTTCCTTACGAATTCCTGAGAGTATTCTCTCCGTCGGCAGAAGTTCAGGGGCATACCCCTGAGGAGAAAAAACTTCAGGTCGGCAAACGGGATGTGACGATTACCGACGTCCAGCCTGTCGGAGAGTATGCGCTGAAGATTACGTTTTCAGACGGCCATGACAGCGGCCTATACAGCTGGGACTGGCTCTATGAAATCGGAGTCCGCAAGGATCAGCTTTGGGAGGATTACCTCAGTGAGCTGACACAGGCCGGCGCATCAAGAGATCCGGATGATCCGGCAAACCTTCCTTTTATTGAAAAAAAGAAACCAAGCTGCCCAAATCATTAATCATGACTGACAAAGAGCAAAAACACCTAACAGACTTCGGATTTAAGAAAGTTCCGGAGGAAGAAAAAGCAGAACATGTGAAGGAGGTCTTTAATGAAGTCGCTCCCCGCTATGACTTGATGAATGACATTCTTTCTTTTGGGCTGCATAGGATGTGGAAACATGCTGCGATTCACAAAGCGGACATCAAGGAAAATATGAAGGTACTTGATATCGCAGGCGGAACCGGCGATATTTCACTGCTGATCGAGAAAAAGATCGGTCCGTCAGGCGAAGTCTGGCTTACCGACATCAATTTAGAGATGCTCAAGATTGGTGAACGCAGACTGCGCGAGGCCGGGCATGTTCCGTATGTCGCGGAGTGTGACGCTGAGGCGCTCCCGTGCCCGAGCAACTACTTTGATGTCGTGATTGTGTCTTACGGCCTGAGAAATATGACGCACAAAGACAGGGCGCTTGCCGAAATGCTGCGTGTATGTAAACCGGGCGGAAAAGTTATAGTTCTTGAGTTTTCCAAACCTGCGGCATGGATGAAACCATTCTATGATTTTTATTCTTTCCATGTGATGCCCTTTTTGGCCTCAAAAATCGCCGGAAACGCTGAAAACTATCGTTACTTAGCGGAGTCCATCCGAATGCACCCCGATCAGCAAACTCTTGCTAAAATCATGAGTTCCGTGGGGTTTTCAAAGGTTGAGTGGGAAAATTTCACCTTTGGAATTACAGCCCTTCACATTGGATATAAAAATTGAAAATAGAGGAAAGTATGAAGAAATTTTTTGCCGCTCTTTTGATCGGCCTCTCTCTTGTCGCTGTCACGGTAGACGCATCCGCGGCTCGCCTTGGAGGCGGCTCCAGTTTTGGCCGTTCAATGAGCATCCCCAAGGCGGCTCCCTCCTCCCCGTTCTCTTCAAAAGCCCCTGCCGCCGCGGCGCGTAAGCCCGGAGCAGCTGCGGCTGCCGGTACTGCCGCAGCGAAGACTGCCGGTATGAGCATGGGTAAACGTCTTTTAATCGGCGCTGCCGCTGCACTCGGCTTTATGGCGCTTGCCAATATGCTTGGTTTAGGCGAAGGCTTTGCACAGTTCCTGATGATTTTGACGCTTGCTATGCTTGCGCTGCTCGCCTTTAGAATGTTCACGGCCCGAAAGACTACGGCGGCATCCAGTACGCAGCAGCGCACAAGCTCGGTTTCGTTCCCGCAGGAAAACAAGGCTCCCGAACCCATGATGAAATCATCCGAACCGCTCTCTTCTTCTTTTAGCGCTCGTCCGGGTTCCGCGATGGATGAATTCTCTGAGAATCCTTCCGAGAGTTCCGCCTCCAGCTTTGAGGTTCCTGCTGAATTCAATAAGGAAGAATTCCTGAATATGTCCTCTGCCTATTTCAAGATGCTTCAGAAGGCTTGGGACTGCGGAGATATGGACGATCTCGCCAACTACTGCACGGATGATCTGTTCATTGAACTGACGCATCAGCGTCGCGAAATTAAAGGCGCGAACCTGACTGAAATCGTCAGCCTTCACACGGATCTTGCCGGTTTTGAAACGACTCCGACCGAGTACGTTGCCTCTGTCCGCTTCACCGGAGATTTGAGAGAGAACGGTGAACCGACTAAGATCAACGAGATTTGGAATTTGGTTAAATCCAAGGAAGGCAAGTCAGGCTGGCTGCTTGCAGGCATTCAGCAGGCTTAATTTTTAGGTTCCTTCGGAAAGGGGCAAAAAGCCCCTTTTTTCTTTTCTTGCAAGTAATTTTTTTCTAAAATTAAACATTGGCTCGGAGAGTCGAAAGGCCGACCGTTCTTTTTCATTTTTTGATACGAGGATAATCCGGCAATGAAACTGACCCTGTTTGTTGGTTTGTATTTGCTCTGCACCGTCGCGATTGGTCTTTTTGCGGCCACACGGGTCCGAAGCACCACTGACTACGCTTTGGCCGGTCGATCGCTTCCGCTGGTAATGGTTATTACAGCGACTTTTGCGACGTGGTTTGGCAGTGAGACGGTTCTTGGTCTTCCCGGACAGTTTATTCAAAATGGATTGTCTGGAGTTGTAGAGGAGCCTTTTGGTTCCAGTATGGCTCTGATTCTGGTGGGAATGTTTTTTGCCAGAAAGCTTTATCGCATGAGTCTTCTTACCGTCGGCGACTTCTATCGAAGAAGGTACGGCGTGTCAGTAGAACTCTGCTGTTCAATTTTCGTCGTTCTCTCATATTTAGGTTGGGTTGCAGCTCAAGTAGCAGCCTTGGGCCTTGTCATTCATTTGCTGACCGAAGGTTATGTCTCTGTCAGCAATGCCATGATTGTCGGAACGATTGTCGTTTTGATCTATACCGTTTTCGGCGGTATGTGGTCTGTTGCGCTCACGGATTTTTTCCAGATGATCATCATCGTTATCGGTTTGGTGATTGTCGCCTGCTTTGCGGGATCTATGGCGGGTGGTCCGATGAAAGTTGCGGAATATGCGAGCGAACATCAGCTGTTTCGATTCTTCCCGGAAAATACGTTTAAGGATTGGATGTTTTGGACTTCTGCGGCGATCACTATGATGATCGGCTCTATTCCTCAGCAGGACGTATTCCAGCGCGTCATGTCGGCAAAATCTGAGAAGATAGCCTGTTTCGGTCCTATTCTCGGCGGCTCTTTTTATCTGTTGTTTGCCTCGGTCCCGATGTTTATCGTTATTGCCGCAACCCTTGCGGTTCCGGATTTGGCAGCAAAGCTGATGGCAAGCGATCCGCAGGAGATCCTGCCGAGCTTTATTAAGGAATACATGCCGCTTTGGCTGCGCATTCTTTTCTTTGGTGCTGTCCTCTCGGCTGTGATGTCAACCGCTTCAGCTACCATGCTTGCTCCGACAACAACATTTGTTGAGAACGTTCTGAGAAACATCATGCCGCTCAGCGACCAGCGCGAATTGAAGGCGATGAGAATTTCACTGATCGTGTTTGCAATTGGCGTTTTGATCTATGCGCTCAGTATGGAAGGCACTCCGATTTATGAATTGGCGGCTATGGCTTATCAATTCCCGGTGATTGGCGCTTTCTGGCCGCTGACGCTAGGGCTGTATTGGAAGCGTTCCACAACGATCGGGTGCTGGTGCTCCATCTTCATCGGGACCATTGTCTGGGGTGTGCTTTCATTTACTGCGTTAGGGGAGGAATTCCCGGCGCTTCTGGGCGGATTCCTCGCCGCCGGTTTTGGACAGGTACTCGGTTCTTTGCTGCCGCTTCGGGCAAATCGCGAATGCGTTCGCTCCTGGCAGGAAAACAAAGACAAGTATTTATATGATTCTGCAAGCTAATTTGTTGAGAAAATGAACATAGTTATTTTGGCTGCCGGACTCGGCAAACGCATGTATTCTTCACTTCCCAAAGTTCTGCAGCCGGTCGGCGGCAAGCCGATGCTGGATCATGTCCTTGCGGCTGCAAAACAAGTCTCCTCGGAAGGAAAAATTATTGTTGTGGTTGGGCACGGAGCCGAATCCGTGATGTCGCATCTGGATGGTGAGCCGGTATCCTTTGCGCTTCAGGCAGAACAAAAAGGCACAGGACACGCTGTCCTGCAGGCCGAGAGATACCTTGATCCTTCTTCTCCGACTTTGGTCTTATACGGAGATGTGCCCCTGATTACTGCCGATACGCTGAAAAAGCTCGTTCAGGCTGCTGAAGGCGGGTTTGGTCTTTTGACGATCGATTTAGATGATCCGACCGGCTACGGAAGAATTATTCGTGAAAACGGAGAGATAAAACGTATCGTAGAAGAGAAAGACGCAGACAGCGAGCAGGAGAAGGTCAGGGAGGTAAATACCGGATTTATGCTGGTGCCGACGCCGGATCTTACGCGCTGGCTTAAAAACCTTCGCTGCGACAATAATCAGCAGGAATACTATCTGACAGATCTGGTTGGGATGGCTGCCAGTGAAGGCCGCACTGTACATGCCTTTAAAGCAACGGACCCTTGGGAAGTTGAAGGTGCCAACAACAAACTTCAGTTAGAAGCCTTGGAACGCGCTTATCAGGCCAGACAGGCAGTGGCACTGATGAAGCAGGGCGTGCTTCTCGCAGACAAAAACCGACTGGATATTCGCGGAAATTTGAAGTGCGGCCGCGATGTTTTCATCGATGTCGGATGCGTTTTTGAAGGTGACGTTGTAATAGAAGACAATGTGAAGATCGGCCCGTACTGTGTGATTAAGTCTTCTGTGATCGGAAGCGGAACAACCGTTGAAGCGTACAGTCATTTTGACGGAGCTACAGTCGGAAAGAACGCGAAGATCGGGCCCTTTGCGCGATTGAGACCGCTTGCAGAACTGTCGGACGATGTGCACATTGGCAACTTTGTAGAAATTAAGAAAAGCTCGATCGGTGCCGCAAGCAAAGTCAATCATCTCTCGTATATCGGCGATACGGCTATGGGTTCCGGAGTCAACATCGGAGCAGGAACGATTACATGCAACTATGACGGCGTGAATAAATTCAGGACGGTCATTGAAGACGACTGCTTTATCGGCAGTGATACTCAGCTTGTCGCGCCTGTTAAAGTGGGCAAAGGCGCTACAGTTGGGGCTGGTACGACAGTGACAAAGAACGTGTCGGAAAATGTTTTAGTTATCAGCCGCGTGCGGCAGACAGAAATTCAGGGCTGGCAGAGGCCTGTCAAGAAAAAAATTTAATGGAGTTTAGAAATGTGCGGAATTGTCGCTGGCTGCAGCTATAGAAATATTGTTCCGATTCTGACAGAAGGTCTCAGAAGGCTTGAGTATCGTGGTTATGACTCATGCGGCGTTGCCGTAGTCGATGAGAATCGGCTTAAAAGAGCGCGCACGGTTTCAAGAGTTCAGGATCTGATCGAACAGACAGAAAAGAATGGAATTAAGGGACTTTCCGGAATTGCTCACACTCGGTGGGCTACCCACGGCGCGCCCGAGATCTGCAATACACATCCGCACTTCTCGCATGATCAGATTGCGGTGGTTCATAACGGCATCATTGAGAACTATGAGCCGCTCCGAGAAGAACTCAAAGCGAAGGGCTACGTATTCGTAAGTGAAACCGATACTGAGGTTATCGTTCATTTGGTCCATAGTTATTACGAAGGGGATCTTCTTGAGGCGGTAAAGAAGACGGTTCTTCGTCTGAAGGGTGCGTACGGCATTGCGGTTTCCTGCAAAGATGAGCCGGATCGTGTCATTGGCGCCAAGATGAGCGCGCCTCTCGTGGTAGCGCTTGGAGATAAAGAAAACTTTATCGCTTCAGATCCGCTTGCTCTGGCCGGTGTCACTGATTGTTATATCTATCTCGAAGACGGTGACGTTGCCGATATTCGTCCGACTTCAGCACAGATCTGGAACCGCTTAGGAGACGAATTTGTCGAGATCCAAAGGCCTGTTTCTGTTGTTCAGGGCTTTACTTCAGGTATTGCCTTAGGCCCTTATACGCACTACATGCAGAAGGAAATCTTCGAGCAGCCGCAGGCGCTTTCCGATACCCTAGAAGGCGTCCAATTCGTTACCAGCGCCATTTTCGGACATGAGGCAAAAGAGATTTTCCAGCAGATTAAACGCGTTCTGATTATTGCCTGCGGCACAAGTTATTACGCGGGTCTGGTGGCTAAATATTGGCTTGAGGCCCTTGCCAAGGTTCCCTGTGATGTTGAAATTGCCAGCGAATATCGCTATAGAGAGTCAGTCCCCGATAAGGACACTCTGGTGCTGACGATTTCTCAGTCGGGAGAGACCGCGGATACCTTAGCGGCTCTTGAACATGCCAAATCTCTGGGCATGGACAAGACGATGACCATCTGCAACGTTGCAACAAGCGCTATGGTGAAGCAGACTCGACTGCATTACATCACACGAGCGGGTGTGGAGATCGGTGTGGCTTCAACAAAGGCGTTTACAACACAGCTTGCGTCGCTCTTTTTAATGACGCTGGCGATTGCAAAAGAAAAAGGCAGACTGAGCGCTGAGGCGGAGGAAAAACTAATGGCTGATATGCGTCATCTGCCTCAGGCCATGCATGTCGTCCTCGAGAAAGAAAACGAAATTAAAGAATGGGCTTCTTTCTTTGCGTCTAAAAATAATGCGCTTTTCTTAGGCCGCGGAGTCCACTATCCGATCGCGCTTGAAGGAGCGCTGAAGCTTAAGGAAATCAGCTATCTGCACGCTGAAGGATATCCGGCCGGAGAGCTCAAGCACGGACCGCTGGCACTGGTTGACGCAGAAATGCCGGTAGTGACGGTTGCGCCAAATGACGAACTGCTGGAAAAGCTGAAAAGCAATATGCAGGAAGTTCGTGCAAGAAAGGGAGAGCTTTTTGTATTCTGTGACCAAGGTACAAACATAGAAAGCGCGCCCGGTATTCACGTGATTAAGATGCCCGAGAACTATGGTCATCTTTCTCCGATTCTTCATGTGCTCCCTCTGCAGCTGCTGGCGTATCACACAGCGGTTGCCAAGGGGACCGATGTAGATAAGCCGAGAAATTTGGCAAAGAGCGTGACAACTGAGTAAGTAAACTAAAGGGGCCCTGAGGCCCCTTTGTTTATGATCCTGCGATAAACGTTCGCACGCCCGAGCCGATAAATTGGACGCCGATACAGATGAGCAGGAACCCCATGAGTTTAGTCAGCACCTGAGTTCCGCTCGGTCCGAGACGCTCGGAGATGTAATCGGCGCATCGAAGCACGATCCAAGTCACAAATGCGGTCAGGATAATGGCGACTCCGGTCATAAAGAAGGCGCCCGCCATATCGATTACCTGCGGAAGTTCCGCGATTTCTGAGGCGATACCGATAACCACAGCGATCGTACCGGGACCGCTGATACCGGGCATCGCAAGCGGAAAGAACGAGTAGTCGTCCTTGTCTCTGCGCACAACCGGCGCTCCTTGTTGGTCACGAGCTCCGAACAGCATTTGATATCCGATCAGACCGACGACGAAACCGCCGGAGATACGCAGCGCTCCATATGAGATTCCGAAGAAGACAAGGAGCAGGTTGCCGGCGGCAAGGCTGACAAGCATAATGGCGGCAGCGTAATAACAGGCCCAATTGGCTTGTTTTTTTCTGACATCCACTGACATTCCCTGTGTCAGGCTGATGAAAAGGGGAATCTTAGAGAGCGGATTTGTGATAACAATAAGACTGACAAATCCTCCGAACAGGTATTGGAGGTACAAAGATTCAACCATGACAACTTTGGGCTCAGAAAAATAATGCTGAATGATAAGACGACTTGGAAGGAAAAACTCAACTTCTAGGTAGAAGCTCAGGGGGAGAATTTAACGACAAAAACGGTGTCTGCTAAAGCCGTCTTCTGTTAGGCGGCGAGAATCTGTTTTTTGAAATAAGTCGCTGAATAACAGCTGAGAGATTTCAAGTTATTTACGGCTTGAGCCGCAATCATTTAAAAGGCTGCGGATATAAGAAGCGGTGATGCGGCTGCAGAGTCGGACCTCGTTCTCAATCATCGCGTCATTCGGAATAAAGTGCGGATCACAGAGACGATGGTGGTACAGGTCGGACTTCAGCATCTCGATGTAATGCAGAGAGATCTCTTTGAGGTCGTTAAAGTCCAGCGGAAGTTTGTTTTCAAGGACCTTCGCAAAACAGAGATAACTGAGCTGAGCGCCTTCTGTGTAGTACCAGCGTCCGATTTCCGGTTCCCTTGCAGTCACGGAAAAAATTAGTCGGCTCGTACCGATCGCTTTGTCCGAAAGAATGGAACGCAGATAGATATTGCCGAAGACTTCGAGTTCCTCTTCCCAGCCGCGTTTCTCATCATAGAAATCTTCGTAGGCATAGTAGACCTCGTCCACCAGATGTTTTAGGCAGGCTAAAAACAGGCCGCGCTTGCTGCCGTAGAGCGAATAGATCGTGGAGCGCGAACCGCCCGCTGAGAGAATGATTTTCTCCAGCGAAGCCCGCTCGTATCCATGCTCTAAAAACACATTAATTGCCGTGTCCAGGAGTGTCTTTTGACGATCTCTGCCGCGCTGTGTTTTTGCTTCTTTTGTAATCGGTTTCAAGTAGCAGCCTTTTTTCTTCCGTGCGCGGCTGATCTCTGACAAGCCAAAAGCACGTTTTGAGTAACATTCATTGATTATCCCATAATTGTACTGTACCATACGGTACAGATTTTTTTTAGGGAAAACTATATGAAGCGTCGGAGCTTTATTCTTTCGGTGTCATCGGTCGTCCTTTTAGGCTGCGGATCAATCGTTTCCGCACAGACGGGCAAAGAAGTCAGTCTGATAGTTCCGTTTCCTCCGGGAGGCGGCGGAGACAATTTAGCGCGTGCTTCGCTGGATCTGTTTGCTGAAAAATACGGTGAGCCGATCTGGGTGCTCAATCGTCCCGGTGCGGGCGGCAATATTGGAACAGCAGCAGCTGCGGCCGCTAAGCCGGACGGTAAAACACTTGCTTATGTCACAAACGGGATCATGTGTGTCAATAAGAAACTTTATAAAAATGTTCCATTTGATCCGATGACAGATTTAATTCCTGTCGGTCAGCTCTCCAAAATCGGTTTGATCATGGTGCTGAATCCGAAAACCATAGAGGGTGTGACGGATTTACCGAGTTTGATCAAATACGCCAAAGAGCATCCTGAGGCGGTGAACTTCGCCTCTTCGGGCGTAGGCACCACAAGTCACTTGGCAGGCGAGTATCTGGCGAAACGGGCCGGCATCAAGCTTACTCACATTCCGCATTCCGGCGGCGCTGCCGCGCTTGTAGAGGTCATGGCGGGACGAATTCCGTTCATGATTGATGTGAGTTCGAATGTCCTTCCTCACGTGAAGAGCGGCGCGTTGAAGGCGCTTGCCGTAACAACGCCCGAAAGACTGTCGGCGGCACCGGAAATTCCGACGATGAAAGAAGCAGGACTGGACAACTACGAGCTGTACGCTTGGGACGGTTTTGCGCTTCCGAAGGGAGCGGATAAGGAGACCGTGAAAGGTTTTTCAGACGCTTTTCACGCACTTGCTAAAGACGATCAGGCACGCAGAAGACTTCAGAATCTAGGTGTGGAGCCGGTTTTCTCGGACAGTGAAACATTCAGTCGCTTTATTCATGAAGAACAGCCGAAATGGGATGCGCTCGTTTCTCAAATTCCGTCGGCCGGGAACTAAAATTTGTTGTCATTAATTTAATTATTCTCTAGGAACGAAAAATGCAGCCACAGCTTGATACTTCTTCTCTTCCCCGCGTCCCCGAGTGGAAAAAAGCGGGAGATTTTGAGGATATCCGGTACGAAAAATCCGAAGAAGGCATTGCGAAAATTACCATCAACCGTCCGCAGGTGAGAAACGCTTTTCGTCCGCTGACCGTAAGGGAAATGGAACAGGCTTTGGCCGATGCCAGAGATGACGAAAATATCGGCGTCATTATTCTGACCGGAGAAGGCAAGGACGCTTTCTGCTCCGGCGGCGATCAGAAAGTTCGCGGAAACGGCGGCTATGTGGGCAGTGACGGCGTGCCTCGTCTGAATGTTCTTGATTTTCAGAGACAGATCCGTACTTGCCCGAAACCGGTTATCGCTATGGTAGCCGGCTGGTGCGTCGGTGGCGGCCACGTGCTTCACATGATGTGCGACCTTACTTTGGCAGCCGACAACGCCAGATTCGGACAGACCGGACCGAAGGTCGGTTCTTTTGACGGCGGCTGGGGTGCGTCTTATATGGCTCGAATCGTCGGTCAGAAGAAAGCCAGAGAAATTTGGTTCCTCTGCCGCTTCTATGATGCGACAGAAGCCCTTGAAATGGGTCTTGTCAATGCGGTGGTGCCGTATGAAGAGCTCGAGGCGGAAACGGTTCAATGGTGCCGTGAGATTCTTGCGAATTCTCCGATTGCCATTCGCTGTCTTAAAGCTGCGCTCAACGCGGACTGTGACGGCCAGGCCGGTCTTCAGGAACTCGCCGGAAACGCTACGCTTCTCTACTACATGACCGAAGAGGGTAAAGAAGGCAAAGAGGCTTTCTTAGAAAAACGCCGCCCGAACTTCAAGAAATTCCCCCGTTTACCTTAATCATCGAGCATTATGAGCAAAGAGGAAACGGATAAGGCTTTATCAATTTCAGCGGCAGCCTCTGAAAGAGCGGAGGCGCCCGCGGTGATTGATCACGGCAAAGTGATTTCCTACCGTGAGCTTCTTGAGCTGGTCAGACAGAAAGATAAGGAGCTTGATGACTCGGTTCCTTATCATCTGACGGCTTCCCCCTGTTTGGACACCATCGTATCGGTTTTTGCGCTTCTGGAAAGAAAGCAGCCGATTCTTCTTTTCCATCCGGGGCTGACGGACTACGAGAAGCGCGTACTTGCGGAAAGTGTTGCGCACATTGATCAGAAGCTGCCGGAAGATGCGGCGGTTATTTTGTTCACATCCGGAACGACAGGGCTTCCAAAGCCGGCCGTTCTCACGCGCAGAGCGCTGATAGCCAGCGCTGAAGCTTCTCGGGGCAACATCCCTTTGAATCACGATGACGTGTGGCTCCTATCTATTTCTCCGGCGCGTATCGGCGGTTTTTCGATTCTGACCCGTTCGCTGGCTGCCCGAAGCGCGATTGCGCTCGGACCGAAGTTCAAGGTTGAGGATTATCTGAGGACAATGGAGGAAGCAAAAATCACTTACTCGTCCATTGTTCCCACGATGCTGATGAAAGTGTTTGATGAGGCGCCGGATTGGCGCCCCAATCCCCGTCTGAAGGCGCTTCTTGTCGGGGGCGCGCCGACATCGGCAAAGCTTAAGGAAGAGGCTGAGAAGAAAGGCATTCCTCTCATCATGACGTATGGGATGACGGAGACAGCGAGTAATGTGGTGACGACACCCTTTTCCCTGCGTTTTCATAAAACAGAAGGAAGCGGAAGGATCAATCCCGGGGTTGAGCTTGAATCGCGGGACGGGCATATCTTTGTCCGCGGAGATATGCTGATGAGCGGCTATTGGGGCAGGAAGCCTTTGGAAAAGGGCGAATGGTTCGACAGCGGCGATATCGGTGAGGTCGGCGAAGACGGGTTCGTACGGATTTTTGCAAGACGTACGGACATGATTATCAGCGGCGGCGAGAATGTCTATCCCGCAGAAGTTGAGGAGGCGCTGGAGAGGCTTCCGTCGGTCAAAAACGCTCTGGTTCTCGGAAAGCCAGATGAGACGTGGGGCTCAATTGTGACCGCACTTCTCGTGCCGAGAGACAAAGACCAAATTCCAAAAGCGGAAGATATCGTTAAGGCGCTTGAGCCTTATTTAGCGGCATACAAATCACCGCGCCGTATCGCCTGGGTGAAGGAACTTCCGAAAACGTCTGCGGGGAAACCTAATCGAAATCCCGCTTGCCTGGACGGACTTATGCTAACCGCACTTCATTACGCCGGGAAACACTGAGGAGGCTCTTAGAGCCTCCTTTGTCCCGTCTTATTTGTCGGCGAGCTTGATCGGCACAAAAATTCGTCTGCCGGATCGATCAATAAGGATGGCAAAGCTGTCCTTAGCCCCTTTGACAGCAGAGGCGAAGTCCTCCCGACTCTTTATTGTTCTTCCGCCTGCTTTTAAGATGATATCGCCTTTGCGTATACCGGCAGCGGCGGCAATACCGGCTGACGAAACGACGGCGATGCCGTTTTCAACGCGCTTTTTCTCTTTAGGATCCAGAGGACGGGTTTCCAAGTCCAGAATTCCGATACTGAAATTTTCAGGGCGCTTGAGATTGTGGATTCCTTCGGGAGTCAGCTCCCCGATAACAATGGTGAAATCCTGAAGCTTTCCGTCTCTTATGACTTTAAGCCGGGCTTTGGTTCCGGGCTTAGTGCCTGCGACTGCCTGAGATAATTCATTCAGTTCCGAGATCGGTGTGCCGTTGAATTCAACGATAATATCGCCTTCCTTGAGTTTTGCCTTGTCTGCCGGACCGTCTTTTTCCAGCTGAGTGATCAGCGCGCCTTTGGTCTCCTTAATACCGAAACTTTTAGCAAGTTCCGGCGTCATCTGCTGCATCAGTATGCCGATTCTTCCGCGCGAAACTTTTCCGTACTTCTGCAGATCATTTTTAATCTGAACGGCAAGATTAATCGGGATTGCGAAGGAGAGTCCCATAAAGCCGCCCGAAGTCGAAAAAATCTGAGAATTGATTCCGATGACTTCACCCTTCATGTTAAAAAGCGGTCCGCCGGAGTTGCCCGGGTTTACCGCAACATCGGTCTGAATGAAGGGTACAAATTGTTCATCCGGCAGGCTGCGGCTTTTTGCCGAGACGATTCCGGCCGTGACGGTGTTGTCCAGACCAAAGGGCGCGCCGATGGCGGCCACCCATTCTCCGACCTTGACGTTATCGGAGTTGCCGAGACGAACTGCCGGGAAGTCCTTTCCTTCGATCTTAATCAGTGCGATATCGGTTTTAGGGTCCGTTCCGACGACCTTAGCTTTGAACTCACGTTTATCGGTGAGACTGACTGTCACGTCATCTGCGTTTTCAACGACATGATTATTTGTGAGGATGTATCCGTCCGGGCTAATGATGAAACCTGACCCTTGTCCACGTCTTCCCGGCGTAAAGCCTCCGTTATCTCCAAAAGGAAACGGGAAGCCGAAGTGGCGGAAAAAATCGAGTTGATCCTTTGGGATCATGCTTTCGGCACGTTTCTTTCTTTTTTCAACGACGGCGATACTGACAACCGCGTTTCCGTTGTCTTCAACGAGTTTAGAGAAGTCCGGGAGGGAGGAAACGGCAGATGTCTGTGCATGGGCAGAGCTGACTGCGTTTAGAGAAGAGAGCTGAGCCGGCACAGTCATGACAAGTACTGCGGCAGCCGCCGCGGCAGCAAATTTGTGAAACGTCATTATTATTGGGCTCCGTTATCGATAATCGCTTTACCTAATGCTCATCATTGTAGGAAGGAATTTAGGCTGCTTCATTAAAAAAGCGGAATCAAAATTGTTTAATTTTCTTCCTGAGCGCCTGCTACCGGGAATGAAATTCGGAAGCATACGCCTTTGCCGTTTAGTCCGGCGTCAAGCGAAGGTGTGCCGCCGTGCAGTTCCGCGACGCGTCTTACGATTGCGAGTCCGAGTCCTGTGCCGGGAATTGTTTTTGTGCCTTCAGCCCGATAGAAGCGTTCAAAGATGCGTTCTCTTTCTGTTTCCGGAACGCCCGGCCCGTCGTCGCAAACCTCGATAAAAGCCTTGGAATCACGGATATACGTCCTGATTTCGATGTGTCCGTCTGCCGGTGTGTAACGCATCGCATTGTCACAGAGGTTGTTCATGAGCAAACGCAGTGCGTCTTCGTTGGCGATGGCTACAGCGGGTTTATCCGCGGCCGCTTTCAGTTCGATATTCTTCTGGGCGGCAAGCGGCGCGAGTTCATCGCAAACGGAATGGGCCAAGGCGGTCAGATCGAGCGGAAGCAAGGGCTGTGAGCGATTGTCCGGGTCAAGGCGCGCCATTGTCAGCAGCTGAGTAACCAGACGCGTCGCGCGTTTGATTCCGTCCTTAAGACGGCCAAAGGCTTTTTGTCTGGCTTCTTCGGTTTTAGCTCTTTCCGCAAGCTGGATCTGAAGTGTTAGCGCGGTGAGCGGAGTCCGCAGTTCATGGGCGGCATCCGAGGCAAATCGTTTCTGAGCTTTAAGGCTGTCGCTGAGCTGTTCCAGAAGGTTGTTCAGCGATGAAACAAGGGGTTCAATTTCCGCAGGCAGACCTTTTAGCGAAAGCGGGGTTAGGGATGACGGAGAACGCCGTCCGATTGCCGATGCGGTTCGGCTGAGCGCTCTGAATCCCTGCCCGATGATAATTTGGCATACCAAAGCGATGAGCACCAGCATAAAAAAGAGCGGCAGCAGTACGGATTTTGCCGACTGCAGCGCAATTTCGCTGCGCACAAATGTAGGCTGCGCTACCTCTATGATTTGTCCGTAAGAGTTCTGAGTTGTATAAAGTCGCCAGATTTCGTCGCCGATTTTGACATTGGAGAAGCCAATCTGATCTGCTATCGGCAGAGGATCCATACTTCTGGAAAGCGCCTTTGCTCCGGTGTTCGGATCGATAATCTGTACCACCATGCTCTCGTCCTGCGCAAAGAAATCTCTTCGAATACGCAGAATGTCCTGTGAGCGGACATTTTGATAGGCAAGGGCGACCTGTCGAAGAGAATTATCGAGCAGTCGGTTGATCTCGTTTTCAACAGAGAAATAGATAGCGGCGGCCGCACACAGGGTTGCCAGGGTCAGGGCAATTGTTATGGCCGCCAGCAGTCGAGTCTTAATGGAATACATTAGGTTTCGAGAACATAGCCCACTCCACGGACGGTTTTAATGCTGTCCTCACTGAGTTTCTTTCTCAGATGATGGATGTGAACTTCAATAGCATTAGAGCCGATTAGGGAATCATAGTTATAGAGTTTTTCTTCGAGCTGAGAGCGGGAGAGAACAATGCCCTGTCTTTCGGCGAGCGCAAACAGCAGTGCGTATTCCTTACTGGAAAGTATGACGGAATTGCCGTTAAAGATGACTTCCCGAGTCGAGGGATTAATAGTGAGGCGGCCTCTGCGTATGATCGGATCGCTTCTTCCGGCTGAGCGTCTCAGAAGCGCTCGAATTCTTGCGCTGAGTTCGTCAAGGTCATACGGTTTGACCAAATAATCATCGGCGCCGGCGTCCAATCCTTCGATTCTGTCGTTGACCGTATCACGAGCGGTGGTTACAAGTACAGGGATATGATTTTTTCGTCTGCGAAGCTCTTTAAGTACGGCCAAACCGTCTTTTCCAGGCAGCCCCAGATCAAGAATTACGATCGAAAAAGGAGTTGTATCCAGAGCGATAACGGCTGAGTTGCCGTCTTTTACCCAATCTACCGCGTAACCTTCCGACTTAAGTCCGTCAGAAACGGCTTCGCCGATCATTCCATCATCTTCTACTAATAAAATTCTCACGTTTACCTCCTCGCCGAAATCCTGATAAAGGATACGGAATGCCAAGCCTATTTCCCAAAAAAGCCACGATTCTGAAAAATCCTTGTCTAATTGGACTTTAATAGCAATGATACGTGCAGAACGTTCCTTGTTGGGGAAAAGAATGAGCGAATATGAAATTGTAACTGATGAGAGCGGGGTTAGACGCGCTCCGGTTCCGCCCAGTTTAATTACTGTTACACGTGTGGTTTATGCGCTTCATGCGCTGTCGATTTTAATCGGAGTATTTACCGGAGCATCAATAGCGACGGCCTTTGTATTCGGCTGGCCGTCGATTATTGCCGTTATTATCAATTATGTGGAACGATCTGACGTCAGGGGCACCTATCTGGACAGTCATTTCTCCTGGCAGATCAGGACATTCTGGTATGCGCTTCTGTGGATTATTCTCGTCTGGCTTCTCGGCCTGCTGCTTGCTATTTTCCTGATCGGTTTCGCCATTTGGATTGTCGGTTTTGTCATTTTAGGAATTTGGGTCTGCTATCGCATTATTCGCGGATGGATGCGTCTGTCCGATGGTCTGCCGATGCCAATGTAACGTAAGCAGGCGACTCAGCTATAAGCCTCTCTTATAATCTCTCTCAGACGGATTCTTTGAGGGCATGGTGGCGCTTTTTCTTCAGACTTTCCTGGTTTCGCTGCCTCTTTTCCTGACAATAGGGGCCGGTTGGCTCTGTGCGAAAGTGAAACTGTTGGGAAGCGAGGTTGGCGCAGCTCTGGCAAAATTTTCGTTTACGGTAACGATTCCGTGCATGCTTTTTCAATCTATGCGCAGAATCGGGGAACTTCCGCCGCCGGACTGGAAGATCGGGATCGCGTTTTTTGGCGCATGTTTTATTGTCTGCATAGCGGCTTGGACTATCGGTCGAAAGTCTTTTGCCATGGCGGGCGATGAAAGCACTGTATTTTCCATGGGCGCCATTTTCTCGAACAATGTTCAGCTTGGTGTACCGCTTGCAATATCGCTGCTTGGAGAAGACTGTATTCCGGCGATTTCTCTTCTGATTTCGATCAATGTTTTTGTACTTTGGCTTGTTGCGACGATTGCTGTTGAGGTTTGCCGAAGCTGCTCTCCGTCGTATTTAAGAACGTGTGCGGAAGGCTTGTACAGAACGGTTAAGAATCCGGTGATTGCAGCGATCTTAGCCGGTCTTTGTTTTTCGTATTTCCATATATCGCTTCCGACGGCTGCTGAGTCGGTGCTTACAGGACTTGCCGCAGCGGCGACGCCGGTAGCGCTTTTTTCTGTGGGCATCGGATTGGCGCAGTATCGAATCGCTTCGCATCTGAGCGTTACCGCAGCAGAAACATTTTTTAAGCTCGCTGTGATGCCTCTGACGGTGTACCTATTGTGCCGGGGGCTCGAGCTTGGCCGAATAGAAACTCAGGCTGCATGTCTTTTCGGCTGTCTGCCGGTTGGCGTCAATGTGTACATTATGAGCCGCGAGTTTAATGTGGTAAAAGAATCAACAGCGAATGCTCTGCTTGCGAGCACTGCGCTGTCGTCTTTAACAATGCCAGTATTTATGGCCTCTTTCGGACTGCTTTAATTAGCAGAACAGAGGTCCCTGACTGAGGATGATGTATCCTGCAGCGGCCACACAGGGCCACGCAACCAGCGGAGAAAAAATAATATTAAGAATACGGCTGTTGGTTTTAAATCCCACACCGTGCACAAAGCACAAACTCATTCCGATCAGTAGGAGCACCAGCCATCCGTGGGGGACATCCGTCATATCGCTGGCGATAGCGCGCGGATAAAGGATAACGGATGCGGCCACCGCCAAAGCGATCAAAAAGGACAAGATACGCATTATGAATTCGACTGATTATCGTCGGAAAAATCCAGGCCCAGTGTTGCAAGGGCGCTAAGGACGATCATCAGAAGAAAGGCGCAGATCCAAGCAATATACGTCATAGTTTTTTTGTCTCTTTTCTGTCCGGACAGCGCCCGGACAGTTTTAAGTTGAAATAGATCGATTAGTAAAGATTCTTAGAATCTTTCTGAATCATTGCGTCGGTCAGTTTTCCGCTCATGACTTTGTAAGCCCAGCCTGTGTAAAGCAGGACAATCGGCAGGAATACGATCGTGACGAACAGCATCGTGAACAGAGTCAGTTCAGAGCTCGTGCAGTCCCATGCCGTCAGAGAAGAGACGGGGTTGGAAGAGGACGGCATCAGGAACGGGAACATGGCGACCAGCGGAGTAAAGATGGTACCGATTTCTGCCAGAGAGGAGAAAACGATTGCGGCGCCGGCCTTCATTTTGCTCACGCATACGAACGAGAGGAGTCCTCCGGCAACAGAAAGAGCCGGGAATATCCAGAGGATCGGGTAGTTCATGTAGTTAGCGAACCAGGCGCCTGACTGAACTTCCACGGTTTTGCTCATCGGATTGGGAAGCATGTTCGGATCGATCGCAGAGGTAATGACATAGCCGTTGATACCCATGTAGACCCAAATACCTGCAAGGATGAAGAGTGCAAGGAAGAGCAGTGAAGAAATCTGACCGCAGACCTTGGCACGTCCCTGCAGCTCGCCCTCCGTACGGAGTACGAGGTAGTTGGAACCCTGAGCGACGACCATACAGATGGAAACCAGACCGCAGAGGATTGCGAACGGGTTAAGAAGGGCCCAGAAGGAGCCTGTGTAGAAGCTTCTCAGATGGTCGTCAAAGTGGAACGGAACACCTTCGAGGAGGTTGCCGAAAGCGACGCCGCACACAACCGGCGGGACAAAGCTTCCGAGGAAGAGAAGCCAGTCCCAAGTTCCTCTCCATGCGGTATTTGCGACCTTGCTACGGTAATCAAAACCGACGGGGCGGAAGAACAGGGCAAAGAGGACAAGCAGCATTGCCCAGTAGAAGCCGGAGAAGGCGGTAGCGTAGATCAGAGGCCAAGCGGCGAAGATAGCGCCGCCGCCCGTGATGAACCATACCTGGTTTCCGTCCCAGTGAGGCGCGACGGAATTAATCATGACGCGTCTCTGGTCATCGGTTCTGCCGATAAAGGGGAGGAGTGTACCGACGCCCATATCCTGTCCGTCCATCACCGCAAAACCAGCAAGAAGCAGACCGATAAAGAGCCACCAAATAAGCTTGAGTATTTCGTAATCAATAAACATTCTCTCTCTCCTTATTTTGCAGCCTGTTCATGGTGATAAGCACCTGTGCCTAAAGCACTCGGTCCGAGTTTGGCAAAGCGTACCATCAGCCAGGCCTCAACGATCAGCAAGCCGGTATAGAGAACCACCAAGCTTCCCAGAGAGCCCCAAAGCGAGCCGACAGACAGTGAAGATACAGATAAGTGAGTCGGGAGGATTTCCCAAATCGTCCAGGGCTGGCGCCCGTATTCAGCAACGAACCAGCCGGCTTCGCATGCGATCCAGGGGAGCGGAACCGCAAACAGTACCAGTCGCAGCCAGAGACGTTTCTGAGCGACTACACGGCGAACCGAGTAGTAAACAGACAGTCCGAAGACAAGTAGCAGCGCAACGCCTGTACCCGCCATAATTCGGAAGGCGTAGAACATGGAGTTGACTGAATAAGGGATGGAGTCATCCGCGGCTTTCTGGATGTCTTCTTCGGTTACCTTAGCGCTGTCAGGCTGATATTTCTTAGTAAGAAGACCGAAGCCGAGGTCTTTCTTGTGCTGCTCAAAAATATCCTTAGCCTGTTCGTCCTTAGGATCCTTTCTGAGTTTTTCAAGCGCCTGAACGGCGACGACGCCCTGAGTGATTCGCTCTTTGTTCTGGGCAATAATGTCGTTAAGGCCCGGAAGAGTCTTATCGAGAGAACGAGTGGAGAGGATACCGGCGACCCAGGGGACGGTAATTTCAAAAGTGTTTTTCTTCTGTTCCGGATCTGCCCAGGCGAGGAGCGCCATAGGAGCGGGTGCAGGATCTGTATGCCAAATGCCTTCCATGGAAGCGAGTTTAGCCGGCTGATCCTGAGCAACGAGGTAACCGGATTCATCGCCCTGCTGAATGGTGAAAATCGCGGCGACAAGACCGAAGACAGCGGCGATACGGAAGCTGCGCTTAGCGAAGTCAAGATCTCTGTTTTTAAGGATGTAGTAAGCGGAAATCGCGAGCACGAAAGCCGCACCGGTGCAGTAGCCGGCGGAAACCGTGTGGAAGAACTTAGCCTGGGCCCAAGGGCTAAGGAAGACGTCGAAGAAATTTGTCATTTCCATTCGCATCGTCTGATAGTTGAATTCGGCGCCTGTCGGGTACTGCATCCAGCCGTTGGCGACAAGAATCCAGAGGGCGGATAAGTTAGAGCCGAGCGCCATCAGGAAAGTGCAGAGGAAGTGCGTGCCCTTTTTCAGACGGTTCCATCCGAAGAAGAACAAGCCGATAAATGTGGACTCAAGGAAGAACGCCATGAGGCCTTCAATCGCAAGAGGGGCTCCGAAAATGTCGCCGACATAATGGGAGTAATAGGACCAGTTCGTACCGAACTGGAATTCCATGGTAATACCGGTTGTAACGCCGAGAGCAAAGTTAATTCCGAAGAGTTTTCCCCAGAATTTAACCATGTCTTTGTACACTTGTTTGCCCGTGACCAGATAACAGGCCTCCATTGCTACCAAAAGCATGGAGAGACCGAGGGTCAGAGGCACGAACAAATAGTGATACATCGCTGTTGCGGCGAACTGCAGCCGTGACAGGTCAACTAATTCAGACGAGATCATTATTTCTTTCCTTCCGTTTCATTCATAGATTGAGGGGCTAAGATCCCGTTGCTGACAGTTTCAGGATCCTGACTTTTTCGGGTTTCCGGTCCGAAAAACATGAAAAAGATCGCAAATATACAGAGCATTTTGATGAATATGACCAGAAAAAGTTTAACGCTTAGTTTCTGTTCACCTTTTATCTCCGTTTTTTGTATATCTGTGTTTTTTTTCAGTTGTGTCATACCAGCAGGAACGAGCCCGGTTAATTTGCATTCAATTGGTTTATTTGTTGTTGGATTTTATTACGAATGACACGTCTGAGAGAACAGTAACCTCTTGATCTCTCATTATTTAGTTTCCGCTGTCGATAGTTGCATTCGGCGCAGGAACATCATCTCCGCTTTCCCAAGCGAATGGAAGGACGGCCATGAAGACAACGAAAATCACGGCTACGGCGACAACGAGCCATTTCCACAGAGATTTTTTCTCTTTTTTGTCCATATACAAAAAACACAAAATTAAATTGCAGACAAGCTAATCATTGCATAAATAACCTCCCGCAACGCTTTATTTGTCCAATTTGAGAAAGAAAAAACTCCGGAGGTCCGGAGTTTTTGAGCATTCGTTTGAAATTACTTCTCAGAGGCGTTTCGAGCTGTTGTTTTCTTCTTTACGGAAGAAGATTTTTTAGCCGCAGTACCAGCTGAGCCGGAGGTTTTTGCGGTTTTCTTGGATGCTGTCGTTTTTTTAGCAGTCGTTTTTTTGACTGTCTTACTGCCTTCAGCGGTTTTTGCTGCAGTTTTCTTTCTTGCAGCAGTTTTGCGTTTGGGCTTTTCTGCTTTTGTTTCCTCTGTTTCAGCCGTCTGTTTCTTTGGGCGGCTGCTTGCGGTCATGGCCGGATCCTTAAAAGTCGGGGCTCTGAGGATCTCAACGGGCTCCTTAGGTTCTTCCGGAACCTGAACTTCAGGGGCCGGCTCTTCTGTTTCGGTCTCATCTCTGCCCATCGGAATGACGACGATGGGAGGCGGCGCCTTAGCTTCTTCTTCGGTGATTTTCCAAAGGGCGAGGAGCTCTTTCTGAGTAGGGGCAGAGCCGACTTTCAGACGTTCGCGGCGAGCGGCGACGGAATCCCTGACAATTTTCTCAAGGCTGTCGAGCGGAATACGGTTCAAGTCAGTGAAGCGGATGGCGCATCTTTCCGGAATATAGTTCTGAAGAGAACTTTTATGCTGTTCCATGACTTCAGGTTCGGCGACGAAGAGAGTCATATCCTTATCGGTTGACTCTAAAGCGAATAACGGGCCATGGAGCTCATAGAAAGCCAGACCATAACGCATACTTTCCCTTACGCCTCTTGCGGAACGGCGAATCATACTGCAGACTCTTGCCATCGCGACCCGTCTGTCAGCGGGTAAGTCTCTGAGGTAACCTCCAACGGTAGTTGCGGTCAGGCCCATTAATTTCCTCCCTAAAACCAATTGCTTAGCCAAACTGTAATTATACCTCAATTTGACTTTTGAACTTAGGCCCGTCATCGGGAGATCGAGCGCCTGCAGCTGCAGACGCGACGATCTCTAAGGTTTTCCGTGATGATTTACCCGCTACTTCCAGAAAACAAACTTAGCGCTGAAGGGGACCTTCTGCAGTTTGCCGTTATCGGGCTGGGTACAGGAACCCTGAGGCATTCCGCCGACGGTATCCAGTCTTTGGATGTACCTAACTCCTTTGAAGACGCCTTCTCGGTCATCCGACACGGCCTGTAGGAGTGCAAGTTTATTGTCGACGGCGGGATTAGCCGGATTAACCCAGGCGGTTATATGCGAAGAAATGATTCTTGATCCGTCGCTGTGGTCAAAGGCCTGCATTGGTCCGCTGAGTTCAGCGACAGTTTCTCCGGCGCTGTTTGTCAGTTTGGCTTCGGGTCTTTCGAATTTCCAGTATCCGCCTCTCGCATCGACAGTGCAGCGAAAATACTGATAGCCTTTGGCATCAAGTGTCAGGAAAGGCGCTCCGGACTTAGGGCTCAAGACATCTGCTGACGGGGCATGTGAAGTGCCGGGGCCGTTCAAATCGCTCAAATGGCTGCAGCCGGCAAGAATGAAAGCAGGAATTAGACAGAGAAAAATTCGACTGTTCACGGCGATCTCCTAGTTACATATTGGTAAATGTAAAGTAAAAGTGCGGTATGTAATCCAATCGGTACCCTTTATAGGCGAACGCATCTTTGGTTAGGCTCGCGGATGGCTGCGAAAATGCAAAGACGCGATTAATGCAGCGAGAAGCAGAAGGCCCGAGCAGATGATATAAGACAGTCCGCCCAGGACTGATCCCGGGGCCATGTGAGAGGTGTGTACTAAAAGAGGCGTTCCGAGAAGAGGTGCCAGAACACCCATTAAGCTTCCGAGTGCGCTGACAGCGCCGAGAGCCCGACCCTGATCTGCCGACGGGACTTCTTCAGACACGATTCCGTTTAGGGTTGGGGTTACAGCCACTGACAGAAAGTTGAGGACAATGATGAGGTATGCAAGAGCGCCTACAGTAATCAGTCCGAACCCAAGGTAAGCAGCCGCTCCGCTGAGAAGACCAAAAAGAATAAGCCGCTTCGGTCCGAAAAAAGCGAGCAGACTTTTGATGAACTTCCCTTGAATAATCCCGGTTACTGTGCCGATTGCAACCAGAGACAGTCCGATATCCATAGGAGACCAGTGGAATCGGAAGGTCGTAAAGAGCGACCAGGTTGAGTGGAGCAGGGACTGCACGAAGCTGCTGAGCGCGATGACAACAAGGAGCGCGCCGATTTGTTTGAATTTTCCGAGTTCGAGCAGAGACGAGATCGGATTGCATCTTGCAAATGTGACGGCGTTTGGATTTTTAATCCTGAGTGATTCCGGAAGGATAAATAGGCCGTAAAAGAAATTGAGGATTGCAAGGGTTCCGGCCAGAATGAACGGGAGTCGAATGCTGTATTCTCCGATGAGGCCGCCCGCTGCCGGGCCGAGGATAAATCCCACGCCAAAGCACGCTCCGATTTTTCCGAAGGCCGCGGCGCGCTGTTCTTTAGGTGTGACATCGGCAATATAAGCCTGAGCGACAGCGATATTGGCCGAGAACATTCCGCCGAGGACTCGTGACAGGAGGATGACAGTTAGGGAGTCGGAGAAGGCCGGAACAAAGAACATTACGCCCAGACCGAGAACTCCGAGCAAAAGAATCGGTCTGCGTCCCCATTTGTCTGACAGTGACCCGAGTGTCGGCGCAAGCGCAAACTGCATGAAACCGTAGGCGATCAGCATAGCGCCGAGCCACCAGGCCTGTGCCTGAGCGTTTTCTACAAGGGTTCCGACAAGTTTGGGAAGTACAGGAATGATTAAGCCGATCCCAAGAATGTCCAGAAAGATGTTGAACAGGACAAACGGGACAGCAGGGAGTCCTCGCGATAATTTCATGTAGAAGCCGTGCAAAAAAGGAACTATGAGTTTAGGAGAATTGCCAGAAAAAAAGTAAACTCAAAGCATAGTTACAAATCAATATAGTTAAAAACCATGAGAAGAACTTTTCCTTTCTTAATTTCACTTATTAAGCAGGGCTCGCTCGTTAAGCAGATTTTGGCAGGCCTTGTTCTTGGTATTGCTCTTGCCTTCATTTATCCGGAAGGAGCGAAGCTCTGCGGCATTTTAGGCAGTTTCTTTGTCAGTGCGCTTAAGGCTGTTGCACCTGTACTGGTATTCGTTTTGGTTGCCGCATCCATTGCCAATCAGGAAGGCCACACCGGCGGCGGCATTAAATCCATTTTGTTTCTTTATATGGTCGGTACTTTGCTTGCAGCTTTAGTTGCTGTTGTGGCGAGCTTCGTATTTCCGACCAGTATCGCGCTGGCGAATATTCAGGACGGAGTCACGGCCCCGGGAGGCATCGGAGAAGTTCTTCGCAACCTTCTTTTTAACATTGTTGACAATCCCGTGAAAGCGATTGCCAATGCGAACTACATAGGTATTCTTGCCTGGGCGATCAGCTTAGGTTTTGCGCTTCGTTATTCATCAGATCAGACAAAGAGCATTGTTTCCGATCTTTGTTTCAGTGTTGAGTACGTGGTTCGTGTTGTTATTCGTCTTGCTCCGATCGGCGTATTCGGCCTGGTGGCAGAAGTGGTTGCGACGACAGGTCTTGAAGGAATGCTGAGCTATGTTCGCCTGCTGTGCGTGCTGCTCGGTTCTATGGCTGTTATCGCGCTCATTGTCAATCCGCTTCTTGTTTTCCTCTGCACCAAAGAAAATCCCTATCCTCTGGTTTGGGCTTGTCTTAGAGAAAGCGGTGTTACAGCATTCTTTACGCGTTCTTCAGCGGCAAATATTCCGGTGAATATGAATCTTTGCCGCAAGCTTGGTCTGGATGAAAACCTTTATTCTCTTTCTATTCCGATCGGAGCAACCATCAACATGGGCGGCGCCGCGGTGACGATTACCGTACTCACACTTGCTGCAGCGCACACGCTTGGTATTCAAGTTGATGTCTTCACAGCGCTTCTTCTTTCTGTTGTTGCTTCCGTCTGTGCCTGTGGTGCTTCCGGTGTTCCCGGCGGTTCGCTGCTTCTGATTCCGCTTGCCTGCGGACTCTTCGGCATTGATCAGAATGTTGCGATGCAGGTCGTTGCGGTTGGTTTCGTCATCGGTGTACTTCAGGATTCGGCCGAAACCGCGCTGAATTCCTCAACGGACGTAGTCTTCACAGCCGCCGCCTCAAAGTACATTGAGCGAAAGAAAACTAAGGAGTAAGTCCTCACTTTCATAAAAAAGGACCGAATCGGAGATTAGTCTGATTCGGTCCATTTTTTTGTGGCTATTTGCTGCCGTCTTCTGCTTTTGTTTCTTCTGTCGGGACTGCGGTCTGTTCAGTTTGTCCGCTTCGCGGTTTTTGTTTACGAGAAGCGAGGATCTTGTCAAAGAGGCAGTTTGGAATCAGGCACAGAATTTTAGAAAGGATGCCCATTTGGTAGGGGATTGTCGCATATGAACGGCCCGCCATGATGACTTTGACGGCTTCCTTGGCGAATTCTTCCGGTTCCATAATGAAGGGCATCTTATAAGGATTGTGCGCTGTCAGCGGTGTCCTAACAAATCCCGGCGATATGGTCACCACTTTAACTCCGTACTTTTGCATTTCCACGCGCAGGCTTTCGCAATAGGTGATGGCGGCGGACTTACTGGCGCAGTATGCTTCGCTGCCCGGCAGGCCTCTGATGCCGGCCACGCTGGCAATACCGACCAATGTTCCGCGTTTGCGGCTGATCATCGGGTCGATAAATGCGTGAAACGTAGAAGCCATGGCGAAAACATTAGTATCAAAGACCTTGTTAAAAACGTCCAGGTCTTCGCGATACTGAGTTTTTACGCCGACAGAGATGCCGGCACAGGCGATAGCGATATCCGTTCCTCCGCACTGCTGATCAAATTTGCGGGCTTCCTCGATCAGTTTATCTCTGTCGGTCACGTCACAGACGATAGCTGTGTGGAGTTCCGGATGAGGAAGCGAGGCGATCAGTTCATCGAGTTTATCCTTTCGGCGAGCGACAAGTCCAAGCGTCGCGCCGTTAGCGGCAAATTCCTTGGCAAGCGCCTGACCGATACCGCTCGAGGCTCCGGTGAGAAAAATATTCATGTAAGAACTCCAGGTTAAATCGTTCCGGACGGAGGCTTCCGCCCCTTCATTTTTATTAGTTTAGATAAAAAGCAAAGTGTTTTGCCAAAATAAAAAGGCGCTCTGAAGCGCCTTCTCAGTCGGGCTTATTTTTTAGCTTTTCTTTCCTTATCGATGAGGAACTCCATCACTTGGATAGCGCCTTCACGCGTTCCGACCATGTGAGGTGCGGTGACATATTTGCCGTTGACCGCATTAGCTGGGGTTCCGTCAATGTTGTAAGCCTGCCATGTTTTGAAAGCGCGGTCGTTTTTCATCTTGGTAGAGAAAGAGTTGGCCGCTTTCATGAAATCGTCACGGTCAAGCCCCTGGGTTGCCAGGAAATCCGCAATGCTTTCGATTGTCGGAAAGTCTTTACGCTGTTTGATGACTGCTTCAAACAGCGTTTCATGATAGGGATGCAGTTTGTTCAATGCTTCCAAGGCGTAATAAGCCTTGGAGTACTGGAAGTATTTATCAGACCACGCCACCGGAACACGAACGAACTCAACGTCCTCAGGGAGTTTTTCTGCCCAAGGTTCTAATGTTTTTTCGTAGGTGTAGCAGTGAGGGCAGGTATAAGCAAAGAAAGAAATTACTTCGATCTTTTTAGGGTTCTGTGTTTGAACAGGAGTCTTTAAAACGGTGTAATCCGTACCCTCTTCAGGATGTTCCGCCGAAGCAAAACTAAGTGCCGGGATGGCCAGACAAGCTGCAAGGAGAATTCTACGAAGCATAAAAGTCCTAACTAAATAAAAATTCAAGGCCCGAAAAGCAGTTACTTAATTCTTCCGGTGATTGCCTGAATAGAGTTTTCTAATAACTTTGTACGTACGGAATTTGCCTCCTGGACAGTTCCGTACGGCCCGAGACGGACGCGATAAAGTGTTTTACCTTCGTCGGTTCTGGGGATCACGCGTGATTCAAACCCAAGGAGCGCAAGCTCAGCTCTGCGGTTTTCTGCTTCTGCCTCGGAACTGAACGCTCCGGCCTGAACAACGAATCTTGAACCCTGTTCCTGCTGAAGTTTAGCTTCCGCGTCCGCTTGTTCGGCAGTCGGCGGTTCAACAGTTACAACTTTGCTCTTAGGAGCATTGCTCGGAGCACCGCCGGTTTCTGAGAGCGGTTTGTTAGGATCAGGGATCATACCTCCGGCGATCGGGTTAATTTTTTCGCTCGCCTGGTTGACCTTATTCACAAACGGGATTGGAGCCTTAGTGATGTAAAGCGCTGCGGCCGCGCAGCAGCCGACACCGACTACCGCGCCTACCAGTACGCCGTAAAACCAAGTTCCAAAACCGCCGCCGGATTTACTTGCCATAAAACAGTTCCGTTAATTAATTTTGTTCAGTTTCTCTTTCCAGACGTTCCGGGGCAGAAATTCCAAGAATCTCAAGGCCGTTTCTCAGTACTCGGCGTGTCGCGAGTAAAAGAGCCAGTCTTGCATTTCTTGTTTTTGTCTCATCGACCAGCACTCGCTCTGCGTTGTAGAGAGAGTGGAAGTCGGCAGCCAGATCCTTCAGGTAGGTGACGACGCTCTGCGGGGAGAGATCGTCAGCGGCCTGAGCCAGTGCGGCAGGGAAGTCTGAAAGTTTGTTCAGCAGCACGGTTTCCGCCGGCGTGGTCAGAGAAGACAGATCCGCGGCTGCGAGTGTCTTTTCAGAAGGAACATTAAAGCCTTTTTCTTCTGCCTGTCTCTGTACGGAGCAGATTCTGGCGTGCGCATACTGCAGGTAATAAACCGGATTTTCGTCTGACTGGCTGAGAGCCAAGTCGATATCGAATACAAATTCGGCATCGGCCTTACGGTTAACCATAAAGAGGCGTGCCGCATCTTTTCCGACCCATTCGACCAAATCGGCGAGCGTCACATAGTTGCCTGCGCGCTTGCTCATTTTCAGCGGCTTGCCGTCTTTCACAAGCTGCAGCATGGTGTGGAGCATATATTCCGGGAAGTCCTTCGGAATGGTATATCCGTATGCCCCGGAAGCGGCCTGAATGCCGGCGCGAACTCGTGCAATTGTTCCGAAATGGTCGGTTCCCTGAATATTAATCGCACGGGAATGGCCGCGTTCGAATTTGGCAAGGTGGTATGCAACGTCCGGGATGAAATAGGTGTAGGTTCCATCCGCTTTGCGCATAACACGGTCTTTATCGTCGCCGTAATCGGTGCTCTTAAACCACAGCGCGCCGTCTTTCTCATAAGTTTTTCCGGCATCCTTGATGGCCTGAACTGCTTTTTCTACTCGACCGTCTTTGTAAAGAGAGCTTTCGAGATAATAGTTGTCGAAAGAGACGTCGAGCGCTTCAAGGTCGCGGTGCTGCTCATTTCTGAGGTAGGCAACCGAGTAAGTGCGGATATCCTCGAGGTCATCCGGGTTTCCGGAGCTTGTAACGACGCCGCCGTCGAACGTCTGAATATCTTTTTTAGCCAAGTAATCTTTAGCGATATCGGCGATATAGAGTCCGTGATAGCCGTCTTCGGGGAATACAACATTCTCGCCCAGAAGTTCTTTAGCTCTTGCCTGAACGCTGATGGCAAGATTGTGGATTTGAACCCCGGCGTCGTTGTAATAGAACTCACGAGTAACAGACCAGCCCTGGCTTCTCAGCATACGGGAGAGGACATCTCCGAGCGCAGCCTGTCTTGCATGACCGAGATGCAGAGGTCCGGTCGGATTTGCGGAGACGTATTCCAGCAGAACTGACTGACCGGTGTGTTCATCCGAGCATCCATATGCCGCCCCTTCTTTAAGGATAAGGGGAACAACAGCCTGTTTTGCAGCTTCCGAGAGCGTCATATTGATGAAGCCCGGGCCGGCGATCTGGATGGCGGAAATGAGTTCCTTGGTCTGCGGGTTCTCATTTAATTTGGCAACGATCTGTTCGGCGATCGCACGCGGAGGCATTTTCATAGCCTTGGCGCACTGGAGGGCGACGGTGCAGGCGACGTCTCCGTGAGCAGTCTGTTTGGGCCGCTCTAAAACAATTTTTGCATCAGAAGGTGCTCCGACGGCCTGCAGCGCAGATGCAAAAAGCTGAAGAATTTCTTTCTTCTGATTGGCGAGCATATCGACCTCTAAAAATTATTCGTTGTCTTTATTAAAAGCGATGGAAGCGAAAGCGGAATGATTGTGGATAGACTCGAAGTTTTCAGCCTCTACAGTAAAGGAGAGGATAGAAGGTTCATCCTGGCAGCGAATTGCGACATCGCGCACGAGGTCTTCAACGAATTTCGGGTTTTCGTAGGCGTGTTCGGTGACGAACTTCTCATCGGAGCGTTTCAGAAGGCCCCAGACCTGGCAGGAAGCGCTGCTTTCAATCATTTCGATTTGTTTTTCGATCGGGAAGTTTGTCTGGACCTCGGCGCTGATCGAAACGTGAGAGCGCTGATTATGAGCTCCGTATTTACTGATTTCTTTGCTGCAGGGGCAAAGACTTGTGACGGGAGCAGTCACTTTCTGGAAGACTGTTGTTTGTCCGTTTAGCGTCTCGGCAACGAGTTCAACGTCGTAATCCATGGTGCTTTCAAGTTCGGAAACAGGCGCCTTTTTCTCCATGAAGAATGGGAAGCACAGGCGGATGTAACCCTCGTCAGCCTTAAGCGATTCCAGCATTTGGCTGATGACTTCTTTGAGCATCACAGGTGCGAAAGGTTTCTCAACGCTTCCGAGCAGAGTCCAGAAGCGGGACATGTGCGTGCCTTTTTTGTCAGCGGGCAGCGCTACGTACATTTCGACGTGAGCGACAGTGTGCTGAGCACCTGACTGGCTTTTAACAAGAATCGGTGTACGAATGCCCTTGACACCGACTTTCTGAATAGAAATATTTCTTCTGTCCGTACTGGACTGGACATCAGGAAGGACCATCAATGTAGATTCTGTCATTGGTTTGATAAATTAAAATTAGGTCAAATACCTCGACCATACTAATTAGAAGTCTGAAAAGTATACCGCCAATTTAGGAAAGCTCCGATCTCTGGAGCCTATCTAGGTAACAAGCCGTGAAGTGCGGGAGAAAACAGAAATATTTCAAAACGCATTGATCTCGTTATTTCTCTTTTGTCAAAGTAGAATGAAACTGCCTTTCCTTCTATTAATTGTTAGGAGCAGACTTTGAACATTCAATTTTCCAAGTTCATTGTGCCGGTTTTACTGATAGCGGTCGGCCTGGCGGCAGCCATGTTTATTCTGCCGGTTCTCGGAGCCGTCCTCATCGGCGCGTTTGCGCTATCAGGGCTGCTTTGGCTGAGCGGGAAAATCTTTGCAGTATTTCAAGGACAGACGGATTATTCAGAAGATAATCCCGGCGATTATTACAGAACGGACAATAATTCCGGCCGCGGCGGCAGCATTGTGCCTAAGAACTGGCATAAAAGCGAGGCCGTTGATGCGGAAATCATCTCCGAAGAGAAAGTTGTAAAAAAAGATTAATAATTTATGCAGAGAACTTCTGACAAAAAAATTCCGATTTCACAGACTCGAGCCGCTGTCATTGCGCGTACTTCACTTTATGTGATTTCAGCAGTGATGATGGGCAAAGCGCTGGCCGGTCTGAGTGAGGGAGACACAGCTGAGAGCTTAGGAAACATGGGACTTGCGCTTATTTTTGCGGGGATGTGTTTCAGAAGCAGTGAGTTTGCCATTTTGACTTACGTCACGGACGGGAAAAAGCGTGAAGAAGCGTTGAAGAAACTGCGCGATGCGGAGGATCAGAACCGTCCCTGGGTTGGCTGGATGGTTCGTCTCGGATGGGTTCTGACAATGTTCGGCGTCGGCGCTCAATTGTCAACTCTCATTTAATTATGTAGAATTATGCTTCTGCTTACGAGCGGAGGGGTGCCCGAGTGGCTAAAGGGGGCAGACTGTAAATCTGTTGGCTTACGCCTACGATGGTTCGAATCCATCCCCCTCCACCAAATGACTCAAACTAAAGAGGTTTGTAAGAGCTCGTAAAAATATATCTTCAGCAGGCTTGACAAAGAAAAAGTTCTTTGGCAAAATCTGCGTTCTCCAAATGTGGAGGGGTGCCCGAGTGGCTAAAGGGGGCAGACTGTAAATCTGTTGGCTTACGCCTACGATGGTTCGAATCCATCCCCCTCCACCAAGATTTCCAAAGAAAGTGTTCAGTTGAACATTTGCTTTGAGCGGGTGTAGCTCAATGGTAGAGCAGAAGCCTTCCAAGCTTACGACGAGGGTTCGATTCCCTTCACCCGCTCCAATCGCCCATGTGGCTCAGTGGTAGAGCACTCCCTTGGTAAGGGAGAGGTCACGCGTTCGATCCGCGTCATGGGCACCAGTTATTTAATAGTCTGACAGAGTCAGGCGCTTCAGGAGCTACACATGGCAAAGGGTAAGTACGAAAGAACAAAGCCCCACGTGAACGTGGGTACCATCGGTCACGTTGACCATGGCAAAACAACTCTGACGGCTGCTATCACAACCGTTCTTTCCAACAAGTTCGGCGGCGAAGCCAAAGCCTACGATCAGATTGACGCTGCTCCTGAAGAAAAAGCACGCGGCATCACGATCAACACCGCTCACGTTGAATACGAAACTGAAAAGCGTCATTACGCTCACGTTGACTGCCCGGGGCACGCTGACTACGTTAAGAACATGATTACCGGTGCTGCCCAGATGGACGGCGCTATTCTGGTTGTTTCCGCTTCTGACGGCCCGATGCCGCAGACTCGTGAACACATCCTTCTTGCTCGTCAGGTTGGTGTTCCCTACATCATCGTTTACCTCAACAAGTGCGACCTCGTCGAAGACGAAGAACTGCTTGAACTGGTTGAAATGGAAGTTCGCGAACTTCTGAGCAACTACGACTTCCCCGGCGATGACATTCCTATCATCAAGGGTTCTGCCCGTATGGCTCTCGAAGGCGACAAAGGCCCGATGGGTGAAGAATCCATCCTGAAGCTTGCCGACACACTCGACTCTTACATTCCGACACCGGAGCGCGCTATTGATCAGCCGTTCCTTATGCCGGTTGAAGACGTGTTCTCGATTTCCGGCCGCGGTACAGTTGTGACCGGTCGTGTCGAACGCGGTGTCATCAAAGTTGGTGATGAAGTTGAAATCGTCGGTATTCGTCCGACACAGAAGACCACCTGCACAGGCGTTGAGATGTTCCGCAAACTGCTGGATCAGGGCGAAGCCGGTGACAACGTTGGTATTCTTCTTCGCGGTACAAAGCGTGAAGACGTTGAACGCGGCCAGGTTCTTGCTAAACCGGGCACCATCACACCGCACACAGAATTCCAGGCAGAAGTTTACGTTCTGACTAAGGAAGAAGGCGGTCGTCACACACCGTTCTTCAAAGGCTATCGTCCGCAGTTCTACTTCCGTACAACTGACGTTACCGGCACAATTCAGCTGCCTGAAGGCGTTGAAATGGTTATGCCCGGCGACAACATCCGTATGGACGTTACACTGATCGCCCCGATCGCTATGGAAGAAGGTCTTCGCTTCGCTATCCGTGAAGGCGGCCACACTGTCGGTGCCGGCGTTGTTTCTAAGATCGAAGCCTAAT
>Ga0073906_1000462_pt1 | contig 73715 bp, 44 predicted proteins | sample Inofromicrocosms_FD_65485 | JGI IMG/M metagenome (GOLD analysis project Ga0073906, IMG submission 65485) | Mouse cecum microbial communities from Vienna, Austria - Inoculum for glucosamine and mucus D2O microcosms | ecosystem: Host-associated > Mammals > Digestive system > Large intestine >...
AAGGCTTTCGCACCCCGCGGCCTCGGAATGGTTCCCTACATGCTTCCCTCGTCTAACGAGCTGGCCGAAGAGACTATCAAGGCAATCGACGACAACTACGACGTGGTGATGTGGGAGAAACACGGCGTGTTCGCTGTAGAAAACGACGTGATGAGCGCATTCGACCAGATCGACGTGCTCAACAAGAGCGCGAACATATACATGTGCGCACGCTCAATGGGCTTCGTTCCCGACGGCATGTCGGACGAGCAGATGACCACACTCTCAACCGTTTTCAACCTTCCTAAATAAATACTACTTATAGGATTCAAAGTACATAATTATCAACTTACCATAATGACAGCCGGAAAGATGTGAATCTTACCGGCTGTTTCCCTATTTATATAAAAGATAAAGCCTGACCGAAGTCAGGCTTTATCATATAAGAATTATTGAATCTGATAGCTTATTTGGCGGGTTTGTCGGTGCGGAAAGGAACTGCGGGCATACCGTAGGAGTTGCGCAGGTTGCCTAAAGCGAAATTCTTGAAGCAGTAGCGTACATTCTTGATGTCCTTGACCTCGGGGCAAGTGAGTATTACCTCGGGGGCATTCCAGTCTACTTTGCCTTGAGCAGGGTAGAATACGCCGTCTTCGCCGGCAACTTCGAAGCCTTCTACATTACCAACATTCGGAATGAGGCCGAAAGCGACATCCTTGAATCGTACGCGCACAGAGCCGTCGTCGGCTTTAGACATAGATTCGAATGTAGGACAACGCCAAGGCATGCCTTTGATGCCGTATTGGCGCTCAGCAACCTGCCAAGCCATGCGTTCGCCTATCTCGCGTTTCATTGAACCGTGTATCACATGTTCTTCGTAAGGATGAACAAGGTCGGCAGTGCATGTGATGCCGCTGTTGGGTATCATGTCGACAGCCATGTACTGTTGTTCCCTTATTTCTGCAGCCGGAGTCGCAGTGGGGTTAAACCAGCCGAAAGGCGGATTCTCGGTCTGATAGAACGGCAGGCTATTGTCCTTGTCGCCCCAGTCAGCACGCCAACGCGCCACCATGTCGGTAAGAAGTTGCGCATAGTTCGAAGGATTTCCTGCATTAGACTCGCCCTGGTTCCATATGAAACCTTTGATAGTATAACCTATCAGAGGGTAGAGCATAGTTGTATACTTTGTGGTATAGCGGTATGCAGGCATCATGATTTTGTCGACAACCGGCTCCTCTGGATATCCGTAGCGGTCGAGGATGTCGCGCGGTACCCAGCCCTCGACCTGTGTGCCGCCATAGGCCGAGCAGATGATGCCTACCGGCACATCGATGAGGTCGTTGAGTTCTCGGGCAAAGTAGAAGGCCTGTGCACCGAACTCGGGAGTATTTTCAGGCGATGACACTTTCCACTCGCCTTTGATACGCTCCTGTGGTTCGATTTGGTCGTCGCGTACCATATAAGCCATACGCACGCGGTCGCGCAGACTGCCCGAACGAGCAATGTCGGCGGCAGCGCCTTCGACCGGCTGAGAGTTGAAACCCCTCATCGGCATCTCCATATTCGACTGCCCGGCGGCAAACCACACCTCGCCGATGAGGATATCGTTGATAGTGATATTATCCTTGCCTTCGGTAAAGGTGATAGAGTAGGGCTGATATGATGCAGCCGGAGTGGCTACATATGCGGTCCAGCGGCCTTTGTTGTCGGCTTTTACACTTACTTTTTTGTTGTTCCACGATGGGGTAACGGTCACGGTAGCACCAGGTTTCGCCCAGCCCCAGAGTTTGGCGTCGGATTGCTGTTGCAGTACGGCGTGGTCGCCAAGCTGTTCGGGAAGTTCGAGTGCTACGGCAGAAGTGCTTGCGGCGGCTATAATCGCAGCAGCCGCAAGTTTGTTAATCATTTCCATGTCAGTCAAGCCGGTAAATGCCTTCGAGGCAGTAAACATGATGCTCTTTGATGCCGATTTCGTCCATCCAGCGGCGAGTTTCGGCAGTAGTCAGGGTACCGGTGCCGGGGCCACCACCGAAGTCGTTTGTCCAGATCCAATATGCTGTGGGCCAAAGGGCTACCCTGAACTTGATAGTTTTGTAGAACTCCTCGGTACAGCCGTTCTGACCGTGGTGTGCAAGCTGAACGTATTCGCTGTCAAGGTCTTTGCGGTAGGGGCCGTTGAGGAGTTTGTTGCCAGCTTCAGCGCCACAGTCGCCGAGGAAGAGCATATCCTTTTTGTCGTCCCATACCTTGATTACCATTGAAGAGTTGTTGTAGGGATTATTGTGGAATTCCTCGTTGGTAACACCGAGAATCTTGAAGTTGAAGCCGTCGATATTACCTTGGAGTCCCGGTTCGCGAAGGTCGGTAACGGGTATGCTGCAGGTATCGAGCGCTGCATAGAAATCGATTGCATACTTGTCGTATGGTTTTTCGAGCGCTATCAGTTCGGGCGAGAAGCGAGAGTGATAGATATGGTTGATCTTCATACCCTTGCGGTCTTTGAGAATCTCCCAAAGCGCACCCATATGGTCGTCGTGGGGGTGCGAAATAAACCATGCTTCAACTTCATTGCCGAGCGCACCGATGAAGCCGCGAAGGAAGAGGCTCTCGTCGGGTCTGCCGCCGTCGAATACTATCACCTTGCCGTTGGCGGTGCGGAAAACGTAAGAGTTACCGATGTTTGTACCGAGTAGGGCAGGAATCTGCCACATTGTAAATGTAGATTTACCTTTGCTCTTGTTGGGTTTTGCATACACCATGTTGCCGGTGCAGAAGAGCAGCGCGATAATCAGTAATATTTTCTTAAACATATTGTTTTAGATATAAGGTTATCAGAAAGTTCTAAGCCAAGCCGAGAGATCGTCCTGCATCTGAGTGTGGTGCTGGAAAGACTGCAGGCATCCCCAGCCGTGTTCGCCTGTAGGATATACGTGGAGACAGGCGGGCACGCCTGCCTGGCGGAGTGCGATGTAATAAGGGGCAGAGTTTGTGGCAGGGTTTACGCCGTCGTCGTCGGATGTGAGGATGATAGCGCGGGGAGTCTGCGGAGTAACCTGTTTTTCGTTAGAATACTTATCGATGAGCTCTTTCGACGGGTTTTTGCCGAGGAAATTTTCGTGAGTGAGCTGGTGGCCACGCGCAGGGTCCATTGAGATAACGGGGTAGAAAAGAATCTGGAAGTCGGGGCGTACTTCGGGAGCTGTGCTGTGAGTAGCGATTGTAGAAGCAAGGTGTCCGCCGGCCGACGAACCCATAATGCCTACTTCGGCAGGATTGATGTGCCATACTTCGGCGCTGTCGCGAACCATTTTGATAGCCGCCTCGGCATCGGCGATAGGTTTGGTGCGGTCGCCTGCCGGGAGAGTGTATTCAAGCACGATAAGTGCGATACCCTGTTTGTTGAAGAATGGAGCCCAGTCCCAGCCTTCGTGTCCGATGGCATGGCCGAGGTACGAACCGCCTGGGCATGCAACGACAGCACGGCCGGTGTTGAGGTCATCTTTGGGTAGGAACACCTTCATTTTGGGTGTTGCAACGTCAAATACTTTTTTTGTGGGTGTCCACTGCGCTGACAGGTTGCTTGCGAATGCAAGTGCAACAACTGCCATTAGATAACGTAAGATTTTCATGAAAGATTTATTTATTGTTATTTGATTTCGATTGAGTTTATTATAGCATTTTTACCTTTCACCCCGACGAGGACGGTGGCCGGAGATTTAAGCGAGAAACGTCCGTCGCGACTGACCTTGATACGTTTACCGTTTATATCGGCTACGTAGGGTTTTACTTTACCCGAACCTTGCCACGACATGGTGTATTCGCCCGGCTCGAGGTGTAAGCCTTGATAAAGCCATGCGTCGATAAGCCCTATGGAGCCTTGCTGAGCCGCCGAAACAGAACCATTGGCACTCCAATATGCCATACGGTCGTTGAAGTCGCTGTTTTTGAATGTATTGCTGCCTTTGAGGCCGCAGTCGGTAATAAGGGTGGTGGGGACAACGCCGTTGAGGTCCAGCGCCGAGAGGTATTCGTTGCCGAGTATTCTGAGATTCTTGACCGGAGCGTAGTCGTCGCGCTCAGTGTTGTCGAATGGTTTGCCGTCGAAAGGATTGTCGGACCACGAGCCTACCGAATGCCCTCCGCGAAGAACACAGTCGCGAACCTCGATATTGTCGATTTCACTGTAGTCCTGACGAGGGTTGGTCGAGCCCCACGGAATCAGAGCTATAGCCTTGCCTGCTCCGCCACGCGACGAGTCGATATAGCTGCCGAGAACCTCGATGTGGCGTACCGATGAATCGATAGAGTCGACCCTCTGTCGCCAAACACCGCCACGAGGATCTTTGTAGCTGCTGCACAGTACGATGCCGTCGTCGTTGGATTCGAATACGCACCGTCCTACGCGGACATTTGTCACTGCGTTGCCGAAACTCAGGCCATCGCCACTCAGACAAGCTACCTCGTACATTTTAAGATTGCCGATAAACACACTGTCGGCGCGGTAGAATATGGTGTGATAATTGTTGCATCGCACAATATCGATATCTGAAATCTCTACGTTGCGGGTATTGCAAACAGCGATAGGCACTATATGTATGCGGTCGCTGCATACCCGGGCGTAGTGATTCCAAAGCGGATTTTCGCTGTATACATCGTCCATTCTTATTTTACCGCCGCCGGTAATTTTGACATGGTCGGTATCCTTGGCCAGGATAAGAGGGCGGTTGGTATACATGCAGTGGGTCCATGGAATATCCGGTATCACATTGTCGTGGCCGTATTCGGGTGGGTATTCGGTGTAATGCGCGAATAAGGGGGATTGGCGCAAAACAGCGCCGGTTTCAATCACGAGGTTGACACCACGGCGTAGTTCAAGGTTTGTAGCGATATATGTGCGACCACCGCCGAGAATGACCTTGCCCCCGCCTGCGGCAGAGGCCGCATCTATAGCCCGTTGAATAGCGGCGTTGTCGTTGGTAACTCCGTCGCCTACAGCTCCGTATTCTTGTACGCGAAACTCGGCATCGCTTGTCTCAAACGAGTAAGGATTTGTGATAAAATCGCGCCAGTTGCTGATAAAGAACGGCTCATCCAAGGGTATTACGCTGCCGTCGTTAGTGCGTAGGGCCGCGATAAAGCGGCTGCTCAGGTGCGACATGCGCCCGTCGAGTCGGCGGTTCGGGATGTCCGAAGTTTTGAATTCACGCCCTGCAGGTATTCGCGACAGAAGTTCGAGACTGTCGAATGGCGTAGCGGTCTGCCAGAATGGGTAATGCCTGATTTCTATGGTCGCATCATTGCCGAGGAATTTACTGTCGACCTCGCCTCTGACTGTGACAAAATCTTTTGTTGCTGTACATGAACTCACCCGACCGGCATATGTGCATATCGGAGATTCGTTTTCGAAAGATATCCTGTCGATGATGATAGAGCCTTTGCCGCCCGTAGGTTCGAGAGTGATAGCCTCAATTCGGCCTGAAGCATCAGCAATATCGCTGAAGTTGAAAAGCACTTGCTCTGCGGTTTTCGGCATTGGCATGGCTTTTGAGACAGTTGTGCCTCTGTCAGTATCGATATAGAGTCGCAGGCTGTCGGCATTGCTGAGATTCGTCATTGTCACCGCCACAGTATTGCGTTTTGTCAACTCGGGATTATAGATGCGGTTGCGGCTACCTGCAGTTTCGATTCTCACCTTGTCGCCCTTGTCGAAGTCAATCTTTGCGCAACCATTCACCCCGCTTACGGCGGCCTTACCTTCGGTATGGAAGCGCTCAGCCGATCCATACACCTCGAAGTCGAGATCGAGCGGTTTTCCGGCCACTACTTTGTCGACGCTGAATCGGGCTTTATCCCACGGTTTGTCGCTAAGGTTTCGAATAGCAATCTCAATTGAAGCGATATCGTTGAGGAACGTACAAGAGTGCATATCGAAACAAACACCCTGCCAGAGGGTAGGTATGATATGGGCTGTAGCACTAAATCTTTCGCCGGTCGATGATACTAAGGTTAGACGCGTGTCGAAATCACGCCCCGGACCTGCCGGGACTAACAGATTGTATGCAATGACCGGAGTCAGGCTGAGGTCGACAGGAGTGTCTAAATCCTGTTCGAACGTCCTCCATTTCTCAGCGGCTTCACCGGCCGGAAATACCGGTTCGAATCCGCCGCAGGCCCAAGAGCATATAGCTTTGGTATCGGTAAGCGAACAGCGGTTTGAAATATCTACCCCATCGGCAAAGACATAATTCGCCGATGCCGCCATTACGGCCAAGGCAAATGCGATGTGTGAGATTGATTGGTTCATGTGGTTTTTAAGGTATGCACAAATTTAGAAATTTATTGTGAATCCATATTTTTGCGCATGTGTCAAAAATTGTGTCATCTGTTTATAATCGGCTGTACGGATGCTGTGTTGCGCGTATTTGATAAAAAATGGGACATATCAAAAAATGTGTGACGTATTAAAGTATTACCTTTACAGCAAAAATCTAAACCATACCATGACATGAAGAGAATACAAGCTTCGCTGATTGCGCTGATGTGTGTCGTCTGTGCATTTGCCTCCGTGCCATATACAATGGATCTGGAGGAAACCCTGCCGGAAAAATCCGGATTTTCCAAAATCGAATATAACGCCGGCGACGGAGTCTGGACGCTTACCGCTACCCAGAATGACTTTGGTGACACTCGTCCGACGGTGCAGTGCAAACCCCTTACCCAGGAATTGCACAAAGACTACATAGTCGTTGCTTTTGATTACAAGAGCGACAGAGCTGTCGGTAATTTCCGCATTACAGTAAACAAAGCCGGTAGGAATGGCGATCGCACTTATGTAAAGGACTATTCCGTAACCATGCCAGCAAGCGACAAATGGCAGACCGTGCGATTAAACATCAAGTCAGCCCGTACAAACCCGATTTACAAGGTCGGCCAGGCCGATCAGTTCTTCTGGCTTCACTTTATGGACCTTGTTCCTACTTCTACCATTCAGTTAAAGAATGTCCGCATCGAAGAGGACGAAGTGTCGCCGCGACCTGTAACCCTTGAAGTTTCGGATAATAATATCATCGAGGCCGAGGATTTCAACGCCAGCACTACCGGCAGCTCGTTTGCATCGCGTCAGCTCGACCGCTCGAAGATAGCATCTTATATCAACCCCGTGCCCGGCGAATTCCCTATCTATGCATTTACTTCGGCCGGATATACAATGATAGAAGGTGCAGACGGTGGCTGGGACTGGGAAGCATCGGCCAAGCTGCTGCAGAAAAAATACCAGGATATGTACGAGGCCGGTTTCAACATCACCGAGGGTACCGCATGGGCCGGTGTAGACCAGGCTGCCCTTTTCCGCGACCGTGAGGTAAACGGTTATCCGATTTATCTCTTTGAGAATACCAACCTCAAGCTGATGATGCGTGCAGGTATGGACAATAATGACGATGTTCGCAATTACGTTACTGAGAACATGCATTCGCCCAACCTTGCAGGTTACTGCATCTACGACGAACCCCACTGCACACACTTCAACAGTGTACGCGTAAAGCTCGACCGAGTACGTGCGGTTGACAACACCCACCTTCTTTACGGCAATCTTCTGCATATCAATACCCCTCCCGCAGCTATTGGCGCAACAAGCTATGATAACTATGTAGAGCGGTATATCAACGAAACCTGCATGGGTCTGCTCAGCTACGACTACTATGCAGTACGCTGCAACAACCCCAAGGACGAAAGCGAAGTGGAGCTGATGCCCAACTTCTTCCAGAACCTCGAAATCATATCGAAATTTGCCAAAGCCTACAACACAAGCTTCTGGGCGTTTACACGCGCCAGCCAGAGTGTGAAGTGGAACAGCATTGACGGTGTAATGGGCAGCTTCACTTACAAATATCCTATCCCTACCGAGGAATGGATGCGAGTGCAGGCTTTTGCAGCCCTTCTTTACGGCGCACAGGGTCTTCAGTACTGGCCTTACACATCGTGTGACAACGGCGATATGGCACCTATTGACGACTACGGCAATAAGAGCGCCACATATTACTATGCCAAAAATATCAATAAGGATGTGAAGGCTCTCACATGGGTATTCCTTGGGGCACAGATGTTGCAGGTAGGTCACACCAACCCCGAGACACCCCTTGGCTGTCTGCGTCTTACCCCCTCAATGTTGCCACAGGGTGTGAGCAACGTTAGCTCTGATGGCAGCGGTATGGCTGTAGGTATGCTGCAGAATAATACCGATATGTTTGTAATGGTTCTAAACTCTGATATTCACAACGAACAGACTGCAACAGTGACAGTGGACAAGAATATCAAGCGAGTTCTTATGGACGGTACGACTGAAAATGTTGCCCCCGGTACCTATACCCACAAACTCCGTCCCGGTAGCTTTGTAATCTATCTCACCGACGAGAACGCAACACCTCTCGACAACTATGCCTCAACTCCCGGCGTACACTCAAACTATCGCCTTGATGCTCCCGAAGTAGCGATTTCGGCAAACGATGCAGCTTCAAACGGATATTACATCGCCGACATGGGTTCGTCGAGCTGGAATATATACTCTCTTATCACTCCCGAGACTGCCGACCGTGCAGTTACTACCGAGCAGGCTATCGAAAACTGGGGATCTTCGTATAACTATACTATCGAAGTTCCCGAGGATATGACCGCCAACATCTATATCGGCCACAGTGTGCCTTGGAGCGATTATGGCCGCGTAGCAAGCAAGGGCGCAACACCCGGCATCAGCTATACTATCGAAGGTAATCCCACTCTCAACTGGCCCAAGCAGTATGCCGCTTCAATGGTTCTGTCGATCGACGGCGAGGAGATTACACCCTCGAACCAGCCCGCCCGTCCTGCCGTTCCCGAGGTATTTACAGAAGACGGTGCCGAGTTCAACCGCATCCTTGCGGATGAAACACAATGGGTTTCGACCAGGAATGCCGACGGAACAGCGTCGAAGGTTCTCTACTTCTGGCCTGCACAGGGTGGTGACAACTCGTTCGCTACACGCTATAACGAGAAGCCTGACTATCAGTCTGTAAGCCTTAAAGCCGGTACTCACAAGCTTTGCGTGAAGTCACTGTCGTACCCCTGGCATTTCGATAACATCAAGATCGACACCGAGAATGTATCGGGTATCGAAGATGTCAATGCCGACAATAGCCAATACCCTGTTGAGTGGTTTGACCTACAGGGCCGCAGCATCAATCCCGCTACCGTAGCACCGGGCATCTACCTGCGCCGACAAGGTACTGAAACCAAGAAAATTAAACTGTAATTAAATCAAAAACGCTCTAAGATTTGCAGGCCTCGGTTTGCAGATCTTAGAGCCATATTTATCCAATCATTATGCGTTTAAAAAAACTTATTTATTCTGCGGCTGTAATGGCCACTGCGGCAATGCTTGCCCCCTCGTGCGGCCGGCAGTCTCAGTCGGTGTCGATAGCGACTGTAGAAGAAAACTTTATGTCACCCCCCGATAGCATACGTATAGCGGCCTATTGGTATTGGATCAACGACAACCTTTCGCCCGAAGGTGCTGTAAAGGACCTTGAGGCAATGAAGAAAGCCGGTATCACACGTGCGCAGATAGGTATGATCGGAGTGGACGGTCTGCCTTACGGCGACGGTAAGTACAACAGCGATTTGTGGTGGAAAACATTGCACCAGGCGCTCAAAACAGCCGGCGAGCTCGATATCGAAATCGGTATCTTCAACTGTCCCGGCTGGAGCCAGTCGGGCGGTCCGTGGGTAAAACCCGAGCAATCGATGCGCCGTATCGTGTCGGCTCAGACCATGGTTCAAGGCCCCGGTACACAGACAATCGAGCTGCCCGCAATCGAAGGCGCATGTCAGGATGAGGCTGTAATTGCTTATCCGGCATTTGTAAAGGATGCATATTCCAAGTCGATGACTCTTGCCAAGACCGAAGGCAAGGCTATTGCTCAGACCATTAAGCTCGACAAGCCTGCAACCTTGCGCAGTGCCGAGGTGAAGGTGTCGACACCTATCAATACTATGGCCGTTCTCAAGGCTAAAAAAGGTGACGACTGGACTGTGCTCAAGGCATTCCCTATCGACCGCTATAACGAGCAGAATATTGTAGGTTTCGACCCCTATGCGCCTGTAATCGTATCTTTGCCCGAGGGTGAGTATGGCGAACTGATGTTCGAAGTTGCTGCTCCCGGTGCGGGTAATATCGAACTGACCCTTTCAGAACAGCCCAAGGTGGAGCGTTCGGCCGAGAAGCAGCTTGCCAAGATGTGCCAGGTGCCACTGCCGATGTGGGATTTCTATATGTGGGACCAACAGCCTGATTACACTGTAACAGACTGGACAATCGACCCCGAAAAGGTGGTGGTTCTGACCTCGGATGTAAAAGACGGTGTTCTCACATGGGATGTGCCCGAAGGCAACTGGGTAGTATCGAGAATCGGTATGGCCACAACCGGCGTTACCAACTCTCCTGCATCGCCCGAAGCTACCGGCCTCGAAATCGACAAGATGAATAAAGAACATCTTCAGGCTCATTTCGATGCCTATATAGGTGAAATCCAGCGTCGTATTCCTGCCGAGGACCGCAAGACATTCCGCATCCTTGTAGAAGACAGTTATGAGACCGGCGGTCAGAACTGGACCGATGGCCTTGCCGAGAAATTCCGGGAGCGTTATGGTTATTCACCGCTGCCTTACCTGCCCGCACTCCAGGGTATACCTGTAGGCAGCAATGAGATGACCGACCGCTTCCTTTGGGACCTCCGCCGCCTTGTTGCCGACCTTATCGCTTATGAGTATGTAGGCGGCCTAAAAGAGATTTCTAACAAAAACGGCCTTACAACCTGGCTTGAGAACTACGGTCACTGGGGATTCCCGAGCGAATTCCTGCTCTACGGTGGCCAGAGCGATGAAATTGCAGGTGAGTACTGGAGCGAAGGTACACTTGGCGACATCGAAAACCGTGCCGCTTCGTCGTGCGGTCATATCTATGGCAAAACCAAGGTTTGGGCCGAGTCTTGTACTGCAGGCGGTAATCCTTTCGGTCGTTATCCCAACGTTATGAAACAGCGTGTCGACCGCTTCTTTGCCGAGGGTATCAACGCATCGTTGCTGCACCTTGTGATTCATCAGCTCGACACCCCGGAAGAACCCGGTATCGCGGCATGGTTCGGTAACGAATTCAACCGCAAGAACACATGGTTCGACCAGCTCGATCTTTTCACCGACTACCTGCGTCGTTGCAACTATGTGCTTCAGCAGGGCCGCTATATCGCCGATGCTGCATACTTCATAGGCGAAGATGCGCCCAAAATGACGGGTGAGTGCAATCCGGCCCTTCCCGAAGGTTACTCTTTCGACTATATCAACGCCGATATTCTTAAGAACCATGCGAAAGTAGTAGACGGTCGCCTGATTCTCGACAGTGGCATGGAATACCGCGTGCTCGTGCTTCCTAACCAGGATACTATGCGCCCGGAAATGCTTGAGTGCATCAAGAAGTTCGTAGAGGACGGTCTGGTCGTATTAGGTCCGGCACCTGTTGCTTCGCCGAGTCTTCAGGGCTATCCCGAAGCAGATGCGCGTGTAAAAGAGATTGCCGCTACTATGTGGACTCCCGACCAGGCTGTTACCACCCTCGGCAAGGGCAAGGTATATGCTGCCGGTACATCTATGCAGCAGGTATTCGACGATATGAATCTCATTCCTGACGTAAGCGTTCCCTCCGGTCAGCAGATGCCGGTATTTATACACCGTATGCTCAAGGATGCCGAGGTTTACTTTATCGCAAATCCTACCGAAGAGCGAATATCAATCAATCCAACCTTCCGTGTCAATACCAAGCTTCAGCCTCAGCTCTGGAACGCTACCAACGGCACAATCCGCACCCTGCCACAGTATCAGGCAAATGCTACCGACAACGGCATTTCAATTCCTGTGGTTCTCGAACCCCTCGAAAGTGCGTTTATCGTATTCCGCAAGGATGCAAAAGCTGCCGAAGGCACTGTAAATTACCCCGAGCAGGAGCTTGTTGCCAACCTCAGCAAGGCTACATGGAATATCACATTCGACGCCGACCGTAAAGGCCCGCAGCCAATGACTGTAGATTCGCTCTTTGACTGGTCTACACAGGCTGATAAGGACCTTGCCAACTATTCGGGCAACGCAGTTTATACAACCGAGTTCAACCTCGCCGCCCTGCCCGAGGGCAAGACTTATGTCGACCTCGGCAAGGTAATGGTAATGGCTAAGGTTAAAGTCAATGGCGAATATGCCGGCGGTGTATGGACCAACCCCTATCGCCTCGATATCACCCCGCTGCTCAAAGACGGTAAGAACACACTCGAAATAGATGTGGTAAGCACATGGCGCAATCGCCTGATTGGCGACGCCGCCCTGCCTCAGGAACAGCGCGTTACCACAACCAACTTCCAGGTACTCGGCGCTAATGAACCCCTGCAGTCGTCAGGTCTTATCGGCCCGGTAAGAATCCTCTCTGAGAAGTAAGTTAAGTTCTGTATATTTTGAAAAATGGTCCTGCGCTCGAGATGAACGCAGGACCATTTTTATGGTTTGCCGTTATGATTCAATGCTGTTTGTTGGAGGGTTGTTAGATGCACGATGAAAACCGACTAATTGAGCACAACTAACACGCCCTCTCGTAGGGTCGCGGCATGCCGCGACCGGGTAGAAGTGCATTTATTTATTTGATTATCAAGGAGAAGAATGCTTTTGGTGCCCGGTCGCGGCATGCCGCGACCCTACGAGAGAGCGAGCTTTGAAATTACTCAAAAAGACAACTCTTTCTCCTTAATTAACCAGTATTGTGCTATTTTTTATGCTTCGGCGCAATATTGCGAGAAATGGTTTGTAACATAGGCTCGCGGTGAAACACCGAAGTGTTTCTTGAATAGCGATGAGAAGTGGCTCTGACTTCCGAAGCCGATCTTCTCTCCAACTTCGCCTACCGTATATTCGCGAGTTAGAAGCAACTCGGCGGCGCGGTTGAGGCGATACACACGGAGAAGGTCGGTTGGCGATATACCGGTAAGGGCCTTGACTTTGCGGTAGAAATTGGTGCGCGAGAAGCCAAGTTCGCGTCCGAGCATATTTACATTCAGGTCGCAATTATCGAGGTTATTTTCGATGTATGCGTAAAGTTTTTCCAGGAATTTCTTGTCGAGAGGCGACATCTCCTGCACCATATTAGGCTGAGCTGCAGGCTGGTCGGAAAGGCCTGCGGAGGCAAGAATGAGCGAGGCTTGTTGTAAACGCTTCGACATGAGGTTGTTGACGCATGCTATCAGCACATCGGGGCTGAATGGTTTGCAAAGATAGGCGTCGGCACCGCATTTGTAGCCTTCTATCTTGTTTTCGTCGAGCGTTTTAGCTGTTAGGAGCACAACGGAGATATGACTTGTCGACGGGTCTGACTTGATTTGTCGACATAGTGCGTATCCGTCGATGTCGCCGGGCATCTTTACATCGCTGATAATAACGTCGGGGCACTCTTCTGCTGCGAGTTTCAGACCTTCTTGACCGTCGGAAGCCTGAATGACCTGATACTTTTCGCTGAAAAGTCCGGATACAAAGGCGTTCAATGAAGCATTGTCTTCTACAACAAGTACTTTTGGCCTGTTTTCTTCGCCTTCGCATGCATTGCAGTCGTCGACATCTTCGGACTCGATTTCGGGTTCGGTATCATCGACGTCCGGGCCTATATATGGCTCTGTAATATCGTGGTTGATATTACGGAATTCTTCCTCGGTGAAAGCTTCGTCGCAGGCAGGGAATATGATTGTGAAGGTCATGCCGCCCTCGGGGTTCTTGACGGTCTTTATGATGCCCTTGTGTACTTTTATGAGGTGAGCCACAAAGTGTAGTCCGATGCCGAAGCCTTCGGTCTTCTTTTGGTCGTTGATGCCGAGCAAGCGTTTGAAAGGCTGGAATATCAGGGGTATATCCTCTTCGTTCATGCCGCGGCCATTGTCGGTAATGGAGATGCTGGCATAAGTGTAATCATTGTCGTGGTCAAATCCTTCGGGATGTTTCACTATCTCGAGACGCATGGTCACATTGCCATCTTCGTCGTTGGAGTATTTTACTGCGTTGACAATCAGGTTGCTGATTATTTTCTCTATCTTGTCGCTGTCGTAAGTGAGCATTATACGCTCGTCGGAAGGCTTCTCGAGCTTGATTGTGACTCTGTTTTCTGTAGCGTAGAAAGTGTACAGCTTGGACAATGCTTAGAGTTGGGCGCCGAGGTCGTTTCGGGAAACTTGCAGAGGCAGAGTCTCGCTGTTGACGCGGCGGAAGCTAAGTAATTGGTTGATAAGCGTGAGCAGACGCTCGATATTGCTGTCGATAAAGTCGAAAGACTCTTTAATCTGTGCTTCCGACATCGATTTGTAGTTGTCGCGCAGATGCTTTGCAGGCCCGCAAATCAGTGTTAGAGGCGTGCGAAGTTCGTGCGAAATGTTGGTAAAGAAATGGATTCGGTTGGCGGTGAGGTTCTTTTCTTGCTTGATACGTTCTTCCGAAAGAGCATATTTTTGCTTGATGAGCCTGATACGCAGGTAGATTCGGTTGCCCGCGATTATTGCGGTGAGTATCAGAAGGGCATAGATAATATTTGCCGTTGTCGAGAACCACGGATTGGGCTTGACGGTGAGACTGAGTAGTTTTTCGGGCTCTTGCCATTGTTTACCTTTGTATCGGGCTCGTACGTAGAAGTTGTAGTTGCCGGATGCGAGATTAGAGTATGAGGCATTGTTGTATGTGCCCGAATAGATAAAGTCTTTGTCTAGGCCTTCGAGCATGTATGCATATTCGATGTTGCTCGATTTGTCGTAGTTGAGGCCGAAAAATTCGATGTTGAGCGAGTTTTCCTTATGGTTGAGTGTAAGTTCGCTCACCGAAGCTTCGTCTACATCAGCCATGTCGTCTTTCAGCGCCGGAGTATAGCCGGGCAGTAAGAGCAATTTCTTAGTTATCAGATCAATGCGTGGCAGCTTGGAAATGTCGGCGGCAGTCGGTACTACCTCTTCGATACCGGCATTACCGCCGAAGAGCATTGTGCCGTCGGGGCGTGTGGCAACGCATTTCTCGTGAAACTGGTTGCTGCCGAGGCCGTTGGCCTTGAGATAACTGCCGATTAAACGGCCGTCGTTCGAAAAATGGTACATGCCGAAACTACTGCTGGCCCAAATGTCGCCTTCGCGATCCTGTGCGAGGCCAACGATATCGTAATATGGACGGTTTTCGATACAGCGGGTAATTTCATTGGTTTTGGCATCTACACGGAAAAGGCCGTGATGATATGTGCCGAGCCACAGGTTTTTGTCCTTGTCGAGGAGCATGTCGATAGTATTAGCCCTCGCAAGTTGGTTGGACAGGTCGAAATGGCGTATAGATAAGTTGTGAATGTCGACAAGGTATAGGTCGTCGGTATATGCTGATAGCAATACGTGACGGTTGTCGTAGGGGATAATCTTGGTGATATTGTTAGAATTTATCACCGGGGCGGCAAAGTTTTTGACCGGGTTGAGGTTATTGTCGAAAACCAGCAGACCGTTGTCGCTTGTACCAACCCACAACTGTCCGAGATTGTCCTCGGCGATGCTTACTACATTGACAAACGAGTGGAAAGTCTTGATTACCTTGAGACCGCTTGCCTTACCTTGCGGTGTATACTCCGGCTTGCATACGATAAGGCTGTTGTTGTAGCCGGCCCAAAGGCGGCCCTGGGAGTCGAAAAACAGCTCTTGCACGAAGTCGTGAGAGTAAGAGTCGAGAGAGTTGGAGGTGCGGCTGTTGAAGTATCTCAGGCGAGTTGTTTCTTTGTCAAGTTCGCCGATACCGTTGCTGCGGGTTCCCACCCACAGGTTGCCGTGCTTGTCGTATGTAGCGCGGGTAACGAAGTCGTTGCGGAACACATCTACCCGGTTGCGGTTGAGATTGAACAGCTTGGGACGGTCGGAAAGCATCACCTCGCCTTTGTCGAAAGTCGAAACCCACACATTCTTCTCATTGTCGCAGAATACATTGTTGATTTCCGCCGAAGGCAGCTCTTTGAAATTTACGTTGTGGTACTCGCTGCTGACGGTGTTGAGCTTGTTGTTGTAGGCCACCACGCCGCGGTTTCCGGTCGCTACAAGGTGGGTGCTGTCGTCGACGGCCAGGATGTGTTTTACTTCGATATCGCGGCCTATAACCGAGGGTTTCATCGACTGGTCGGCAGGATTGAATCGCATCAGGCCGTGGGGTGTGCCGAGAAGAAGGTCCTTGTCGGTGCTCGACATTGTGTTGACACGGTCGGAAGCAGCAAACTTGAGTCTGGTCACGGGTTGCAGCGAAGAATCGATGCCCATCATGCAAGTGCCGTTCGATATCCACAGCAGCCCGTCGGGTCCGACAGTTGCCGACGATACTTCTTCGCCTTCTACGGTCACACAGTGCTTTAGTGAGCCTTTAGCCTTGTCGATTTCGTACAATCCCCTTGCTCCGTAGCAGAACAGACGATCGGAAAACTCTACGAAGCCAAATGCGCAGAAACTATATGAATCATTCTCGGGTAGGAAACGGTGGAATGTCTTGGTGTCTTTTTTGAGACCGCATACACCGAGGTTAGTGGCCACGAGCAGCCAGCCGTCCTTGTCGGTATACAGGTTTGTCACCGAGTTCGATGGCACTGTGCCATGGTCGTCGATTTCGCCGAAGTATATCTCGTACTCATTACCATAACTTTTGCACAAACCGTTGGCAGTGGCTATCCATATATAGCCGTAGGAATCCTTGACAATAGCTCTAACGCATAGGTTGGAAAGCTCGGATTGCCTTACCGGATTATAACCGTAAGCAGTGGAAATACCTGCAATTAACAGTATGAATAATGTTGTGAATAATGATTTGGATATAGCAGCTTTCATGATATTGCAAAGTTAATTAAATAATTTGAATTCTCATGTTAATTGGCGACAATATTTTAAAATTAACATTTTGCACGCGGCATTAACTTAAGAATTGAAAAAGCAATGCTTGTAGAGGTCAAAAATGCTTTAAAAGTCGGTTTTTATGGCTGTTATAAACAATATTTATAAAAAATGGAACAATTAAGACACACCTTGTGCCTACATGCAGAAAAATGAAATAAGACCGACAAAGCACTACGAAAGTATATTCTTAATTTTGCAAAGTAAAATCGAAACTTGAAAAACCACATTATCATTTTCACATGAACAAACACATCTGCCTTTTCGCAATCCTGCTTGCACTTCTGCTTCCGCTCCGTACCGAAGCCGGAATTGCCCGCACACCGGTGGCGCCAACCAGAATTATCTGGATGTCGGATACAACCGGAAAATATATTAAGAATCCCGAAATCCTGATGAAAGATTTCCAGGGACAGGTGTCGGTTGCCGATAACTCGTGCACGGTTCTACGCAGTGATACACGCCACCAGGCAGCTGTGCTTGTTGACTTCGGTAAGGAACTCCACGGTGCTATCCGCATTTCATCGGGTATGCGCGGGTCTACACGCCCTTTGCGCCTGCGTGTACGTCTTGGTGAGTCTGTATCTGAGGCTATGAGCGACGTATCGCCTGCTTGCAACCCGAGCAATGCGACAAATGAGCACGCTATGCGCGACTTCGAATTACAAGTGCCATGGTTAGGCTCGATCGAATACGGTAACAGCGGTTTCCGTTTCGCCCGCATCGACCTCCTCGATCAGGATGTAGATTACCTGCTCCGCAATATACAGGCTATCAGTGTTATGATAGACGATCCTATGGTAGGTTCATTTAAATGTAGCGATGAACGCCTCAATAAGATATGGGAAACCGGCGCATATACCGTGCAGCTAAATATGCAGGAATACCTGTGGGACGGTGTTAAACGCGACCGCCTCGTATGGCTTGGCGACCTTCACCCTGAAGTTATCACAGTAAATAATGTATGGGGCAAGCACGATGTAGTACGCCGCACTCTTGACTTCGGCAAGGCTGATACTCCGCTGCCCGGCTGGATGAATGGTTTCAGCTCTTACTCTATGTGGTGGCTTCTTATTCATCATGATTATTACCTGCACCATGGCGATTTGGATTATCTGCGTCAGAATCAGGATTATATCCTCGGCCTTACAAAACAGCTCGATGAATGTGTCGATGCCAACGGTAAGGAAAATATGACCGGTGTCCGCTTCCTCGACTGGCCCACATCGGAACAAGCCGACGTAATCCACGACGGTCTGCAGGCCCTTACATATATGACTCTCAAGGCTGTTAACGAAATGGCAGGCTGGCTCAAGAATGCTGAAATGAAAGATGTTGCCTCAAAGTGCATTGCCCGTATGGAGAAATACAATATGGAGCATACAACTGCAAGCCAGGCAATCAGCCTTTCGCTGCTCGCCGGAACTTCGAAAGATGCAAAATCTGACTGCAAGAAACTGATTGACAACGGTATTGATTCATTCTCACCCTTCTATGGCTATTACGCAATCGAGGCTCTTGCTCAAAATGGAGAAATCGATACAGCCATGAGCATGATTAGCGACTACTGGGGCTCTATGATCGACCTTGGCGCTACAACCTTCTGGGAGCACCTCAACTACTCGGATACCAAGAAGGCAGCTCGCATCGACGAACTCGTTCCTGCAGGTAAATATGATATTCATGCCGACGGTGGTGAATACTGCTACGTAGGTCTCCGTCAGAGCCTTTGCCACGGTTGGGCTGCCGGTCCTACCCCCTGGCTCCAGCGCTACGTACTCGGCGTACGCCCCATTGAACCGGGCTGTAAGACTGTAGAGGTGAAACCTCATCTTGGCGACCTCGCATTTGTAGAGGGTACTGTTCCTACTCCTTACGGACCCTTGTCGGTAAAGGCTCACAAGGATGCCAAGGGTAAGACGGTTTGCACAGTCAAGGCTCCCAAAGGCGTTAAAGTAGTTAAATAACTTATGTTTCGCAAGTTGTAGATATAATTAGTTGAACTTGCGAAACTTAAGTAACTCTCAAAAATTAGCTGCGAGTAATACCAAAAAGCGCCGCAGACACATCGAGAGACAATGTATCTTAATAATATAAACTAATTTTTAAGAGTTACTTAAATGTAATAAAATATAAGACAGAGAATCATGCTGAACTCAGGAGTGGTTATTTGGTCTGTTCAGAATGTTTTGGTAAAATCTGTATGAAATCCTATGTGATGTATAAAGCATTGATTCTCTGTCTTTAAACTTTTACACTAATAAATCCTTACCATATGAATTACCGCAAAATAGCCGGTGCGGGATGTCTGGCTTTTGCCTTGACTTTGCCTGTATTCGCGAACGCCGACACTCAGCCCATCGACATATTCCCCGATACCTGGGTGGCCATTGACGGCCTCGAACGCGAGCTGCCTACAGCTGCAGACCAGCCTTTTCGCAATGACAAAGACCGTACAGTCGGAATTTTCTATGTGTCATGGCATTACGATTGGTTTTATACCAATTTTAAAGCACCCTATGCCAGCGATGTGACAAAGATTCTGCAGCAGGATCCGTCGGCTCGTTTTGACTACAACCATAAACTGTGGCCCCATGAGTTTGCATATCACTGGGGCGAGCCCGAACTTGGCTATTTTACCAGCGGAGACCCATATGTTATACGCAAGGATATATCTATGCTCACCGATGCCGGTGTGGATGTGCTTATCCTTGACTTTACCAACGGCACACTGTATCCTGAGGCTTGGGATGCACTGTTCGAAACTATGACCGCCATGAAAAAAGAGGGTAATGTGGTGCCTAAAATCTGTTTCTGGGGTTATAACAACGGTGCAAACACTGTGCCTAAGTGCGTAGACAAAATCTACGATTACTACTATGCCCAAGGCAAGTACAAAGATTTGTGGTTCTATTGGGACGGCAAACCGCTACTGCTTTATAATGAGAATGAAACATATTCTCCCTATGTGAAAGAATTCTTCACCCTCAGACATATGTGGTGGGGGTATTACGTCCAAAACGGTAAACGATATGTCGGTTCGGAAGACCACTGGAGCTTTGGTTACGATATGCACGACAAGCAAGTGAGTAGTCTTACTCCCGCCGAACGAGCCTCTACTCACAAAGGCCGCTACGAGCAGATGTGCGTTACCCCGGCGCAGCATGCGTCAACATTCGTAGGCAAGAGCTGGACGGTTGCCGCAGGCGAACCTCAGCTCAATCAGTATGATCTGCCTAACAAGAAATTCTCTAATAAAAAATGGATTAATAATCCTGAATATCACGGCTTTTACTTCCGCGATCGTTGGGACGAGGCACTTAGCGTTGACCCCGATTTCCTATATATCAACGACTGGAACGAATGGATTGCCGGTCAGTTCGCTACCCCGGAGGGAGTTACCTTTATGGGTCGCCCGAATAGCAATTTCCACTTCGTAGATCAGTATAATGCTGAATTCAACCGCACTATCCAGCCTATGAAGGGTGGCGGTACTGATAACTATTACATGCAAATGGTCGACGGTATCCGTCGTTATAAAGGTGTAAGAGAGGCCCCTAAGGCTACCAAGCCTGCAGAAATCGATATTAAATCAGACTTTGCAGACTGGGAGCGAGTGGGCGAGAAGTTCCTCGATACACCCGGAGATATTACCCATCGAGACTTTACCGGATATGGCGGCAACAAGTATAAGAATACTTCCGGCAGAAATGACATCCTTGTATCGAAGGTAAATATCAACAACGGTAAAGCTACTTTCTATGTAGAAACTGCTGATAATCTGACAGCTAATACTGATCCAAACTGGATGCTGCTCTTTATCAACTCGGATTGTGACTTCAAGACCGGATGGCAGGGCTTCGACTATATGCTCAATAAAGAATTCCCCTCGGCAAGTAAATCGTCGATTATGAAATACGATGCTGCCGCTAAGGATTGGGTGAAATGTGGTGAAGCCGAATTCCGCACCGAAGGCAAGTACCTCGCCCTCGAGATGCCGCTGTCGGAAATCGGCCTTGCAAACGAAGCTACCGGTAATTTCTATTTCAAATGGGCCGACAATCCTGCCGACCTTAATGATGCTATTTCACTGTGTATCAATGGCGATACTGCGCCTAACCGTCGATTCTGCTATAACTATCGCTGGGAATATGATGCATCGGGTATCAACGAGACTGTAGCTCAGGAAACTACACTCAAAGCCACACCCCTAACCGGCAATGCCCTCAAAGTGGAAAGCAGCGGTGATTTTACCGTAACGAGCTTATTAGGCATGGTTATCGCCTCGGGCAAAGGCAACAAGACAGTAAATCTGCCCTGTGCCGGACCATATATAGTATCATCAGCCTGCACGGCTGTTAAGGTACTTGTGAGGTAAACAACTGAATATTCATTTACATCCGGCAGATTTATGCACGGTTGACATATATAATTATCTTTTTGCCTGAAAATGTTGTGTTTAATACTATGACAAATTTTGCATATAATGTGTAATAAATTTTTATTTCTCAATCTGTTTGTAGTGGCTGCTTCCATGTGTATGGCGGTAGTTGCTCGGGCCGACGCCGGGAGCGTCACACCTGTAAGTGATGACTGGATGCTTACCGACGCTCTCGGGCGTAAGGCCTGTAGTTACGAAGATGCCGGTGCGAGAGACCACAGCCGTTTTGTGGGTATGTTCTATTGGACCTGGCATCAAGGTTACGATTTCGACGGCGGTAATGATAATACTGCTATCGAGGTCAAAAATATCACCGAAGTGCTTCGCCGGAACCCTGATGCGATTAGTGACTATAATCATCCCGCCTGGGGTGAACCCGGCAAGCGCCCCGGTGTATTTTATTGGGACGAACCGGTGTTCGGTTATTACAAAACGACTGATCCATGGGTACTTCGCAAGCATGCCGAAATGCTCGCCGACGCAGGTATCGACTGTATTTTTATGGATTGTACCAATGGCCAGTTTGTGTGGGAGTATTCTTATCGCGCACTTCTGAAGACTTGGTCGCAGGCAAAAGCCGATGGCGTGAATGTGCCGAAGATTGTTTTTCTCCTTCCTTTTACCGCTAACGAAGATTCAAAGGCTTCGCTTAAAAACCTGTATAACAAGCTCTACAGCAAGGGCGAATATCAGGACCTTTGGTTCTATTGGGACGGCAAACCTCTTATCATGGCATATCCCGATAACCTGGCATATACAGGTGTCGAAAACGATATACGCAACTTTTTTACCTTCCGTCCGGCTCAGCCCGACTATGTAAATGGCCCGGGTAGGGCTGGTCAGTGGGGCTGGCTCGAGGTATACCCCAACCATGCTTTCAATGTAGATCCGTCTACCGGCAGGGCAGAGCAGTGCACTGTCGGCGTTGCTCAGAATGCACGTGATGCAAGTGGCGGACATTGTTGTGCTTTCAATCTGCCAAACACCTATGGCAGAAGCTATAGCAAGACGAAAGGCTTCGACCACAGAGGCTTTGGTTATCTCTATGGCTGGAATTTCCAGGAGCAGTGGGATAGGGCTATCAATGTGATTAAGCCTGAAATGATTTTCGTAACGGGCTGGAATGAATGGACTTCGGGTATGTGGAGAAAAGAACATGGCTGGTCCGACCCTCTGTCGTTTGTAGACCAGTACGATTGGGATCATAGCCGTGATGTTGAACCCACAAAAGGCTGGGGTGAATATGGAGATGTTTATTATCAGCAACTTGTTGATAATGTGCGCCGTTTCAAAGGTATGTCAGAGCCTTCGGCCGTTTCCGAACCAAAAACAATAAAGCTTGGCGAGGCCGGCCAATGGGACGATGTTCTGCCTAAATACAAGGCTTACCGCGGCAATACATTCCACCGCGACCACCGAGGCAGATATAATATGTACTATAAGGATGAGTCTGGCCGCAACGATATTATCGGTGCTCAGGTAACTCACGACGCTGAATATGTGTATTTCCGTGTTGAAACAGCCGAGAACCTTACTCCGTCGACAGATCCTAACTGGATGATGCTCTTTATCAATACCGATTGCGATATCAGCACCGGCTGGGCAGGTTACAACTACGTAATCAACCGAAAATCACCAACTTCCGATGAGGTGGTTATCGAACGTTCTCCCGGCACCAAATGGATGTGGCTCAAGGCCGGTACGGGCAAGTATGTAGTAAAAGGTAATACACTCGAAATAGCTGTGCCTAAGTCGGTTATAAAGGTCGGCAATGATATTGATATTGAGTTTAAGTGGTTCGACAATATGCAGAAAGCAGGCGACCCGCTCGATTTCTATGTCAGTGGCGATGCAGCCCCCGGTGGACGTTTCAATTACCGTTACCGTAGCGTTGTTCATACTACCGGTATCACTGAGAGTGTGGCAGCAAAGACGCTCAAAGTTAAGCAGTTGGCCGGTACTGACATAAGTGTTGATTGCGATGCCGAGTTTTCGGTCGTTAATCTTACCGGTAACATTGTTGCACAAGGTAAAGGTTCACGGAATATTACACTTCCGGCCAAGGGGCTTTACATAGTTTACTCAGCTGATGAAGCTGTAAAAGTATTAGTCAAATAACGATGCCTACATATACTCTTTTGATAATCTGTTATTATCTATATGAAAAACACTAATTTACGACTGCTTGCCGGAGCGCTCGCCGTGGGTATGTCACTATCGGGTGTAGCTCAAACAAGCAGTGTTACAGCCGAGAGCGATAACTGGATGCTTACTGATGCCCTTGGGCGTAAAGCACGGACATATAGCGAAGCCGGAGACCGAGACAGCACACGTTTTGTGGGTATGTTCTATTGGACTTGGCATCAAGGCGATGATGAAAATGGCGGTCGCGACAATACTTCTATCGAAGTTAAAAATATAACAGAGGTGCTACGAGAGCATCCTGAAGCTATAAACGACTATAATCATCCTGCGTGGGGCGAACCCGGCAAGCGTCCGGGCGTATTCTATTGGGACGAGCCCATTTTTGGCTACTACCATACTACCGATCCATGGGTGCTTCGCAAACATGCCGAAATGCTCGCCGATGCAGGTATTGATGCTGTATTTTTCGATTGTACTAACGGTTCGCTTGTGTGGGAGGCTTCGTACCGCGCACTATTAAAGACTTGGCAACAAGCGCTTAAGGACGGCGTGAATGTGCCTAAGATAGTGTTTATGCTGCCTTTTGCAGCAACTCCCGATTCGCGCAAGTCGCTTATCAACCTCTATGTCAATCTCTACAGCAAAGGTGAATACGAGGATCTCTGGTTCTACTGGAAGGGTAAGCCGCTGATTATGGCATATCCCGACAATCTTGCTGACAAGGGCGTTGAAAAGGACATTCGCGATTTCTTTACTTTCCGTCCCGGCCAGCCCGACTATGTGGTAGGCCCGAAAGAAGGATCAAAGCAATGGGGCTGGCTCGAGGTATATCCTACTCACGGCTATGCTCTTGACGCTACGACAGGTAAGTACGAGCAATGCGTTGTAGGCATAGGCCAAAATGCCGGTGTCAGCAGTGGCGGACACTGCTGCGCCTTTACTCTGCCCGATACATTCGGGCGCAGCTACAGCAAGACCAAAGGCTACGACAAGCGAGAAGACGGCTACCTCTACGGCTGGAACTTCCAGGAACAGTGGGATAGGGCGATTGATGAAATCAAGCCCGAAATGGTATTTGTAACCGGTTGGAATGAGTGGACTTCCGGCATGTGGAATAAATCGCACGGCTGGAGCGACCCCTTGTCGTTTGTAGATCAGTATGATAAGGATCATAGCCGTGATATCGAACCAACCAAGGGTTGGGGCGACAAAGGCGATGTGTATTATCAGCAGCTCGTAGACAATGTGCGCCGTTTCAAGGGAATGGCTGCACCTCCAAAGGCTTCTGCGCCTAAGACAATAAAACTCGGCAAGAAGGGCGAGTGGGATAATGTGCTACCCCGCTATAAGGCTTATCGCGGCAACACATTCCACCGTGATCATACCGGCCGATACAATAAATACTATACCGACAACTCTGGCCGTAACGATATTGTTGGCGCCCAGGTGGCCCACGACGGCAAAAATGTATACTTCCGTGTTGAGACTGCCGACAAGCTCACACCTGCCGATGATCCCAATTGGATGATGCTCTTCATCGATGCCGACTGTGACAAATCTACAGGTTGGAACGGCTACGACTATATCGTCAATCGTGTGTCTCCCGGCTCGCGCAAAGTGTATGTCGAGCGGTGTGTCGGCAACGACTGGAAGTGGGAAAAAATCGGTAGCGCACCCTATGTCGCCAAGGGTAATGTGCTGGAGATTTCAATACCCAAAAAGACCCTCGGAATGGGTCGGGATATAGACTTCGAATTTAAGTGGAACGACAACATGCAAGCCCCGGGCGACGTGCTCGATTTCTACATAAGTGGTGATACAGCGCCGGGCGGCAGATTTAACTATAGATATACCTCGAATATGTAAAAGGCTGATACTCAAACTTAAAAACATTAGCATGGCACGAATGTGCAAGTGTGACTATAAAAAAATGAAACAAATTTAAATAAAGTTGAAACTACAGAATACATAGAATAATGTCTGATGTAGCTAACTTTGCCACAAATCTTAAACAACCAATCATGTCTTACCATCAAAAACTCCTGATCGCGCTAAGTATGGCGATTATGCTTTGCCTGGTATCCATACCGGCAGCTTGGGGTGCTGACATCCACAAAGTCAGCGGTACTGTTATCGACGACCAGGGTGAACCTGTGATCGGTGCTGCCGTCCGTGAAGTGAATACAAAGAACGCCACGGTGACAGATATCGACGGTATGTATACCTTAAAACTTACATCCGCAAAGCCCGTCCTCGAGTTTACTTTTGTCGGTATGAAACCGATCAGTGTACCTGTTACCTCTGCGACTATTAATGTTACTATGGAATCAGCCATTACTGACCTCGACGAGGTTGTGGTAGTGGCGTATGGTCAGCAAAAGAAAGTGACCGTTACCGGTTCGGTTGCTGCCATTGGTGCCAACGATATTAAGAAGTCGTCCGAACCTAACCTTGCCGCCGCCCTTTCGGGTAAGCTGCCCGGTCTTACTACCATGCAGCAGAGCGGTGCTCCCGGTGAGGACGATGTGAAGATGTTCCTTCGTGGTGCTGCTACCATGAACGGTACATCTCCGCTTATTCTTGTCGACGGTATTCCTCGTTCTTCGATGAGCGAAATCGACCCCAACGAAGTACAGTCTATCAGTATCCTTAAGGATGCTTCTTCTACCGCCGTATTCGGTGTACGTGGTGCTAACGGTGTTATCCTTATCACTACCCGCCGTGGCGAGGAAGGCAAGGTCAATGTTCACGGCCAGGTGACTTACTCTATGCAGAAGTTCAACTACTGGCCCGACCAGCGCCACTCGTGGGAATATGCCCGCATGGCCAATGAGGCTTCTCGCAGCAATGGTGGTGCTGACCTATATACACCCGAAGAAATCGCACTTTATGATATGTGGAACGGCGGCAACGGTCCTACAGACCCGTCGCTCCGCTATTGGTATCCCGATACCAACTGGGGTGACATATACCTGAAAGACCATTCAGATATGGTTCAGGCCAACGTAAACATCTCGGGTGGTACCAAAAAACTCCGCTACTTCGCAAGTGCAGGTTATGTTTATCAGGGCGGTATGTACAACACTGAGCCTAAGAGCTTCCTGGGCTATGATCCTCAGTCGAAGATGAACCGCTACAACATCCGTACCAACCTTGACTATACATTCAATAACTGGTTGAGCGCTTCGTTCGACGTAAGTTCTTCGATCAAGAAAACCAACCAGGCAGCTGCCAACATGTCGGGTGGCGATACCGCCGGTCTTCGCTGGTCGGCCCTTACCTCTAAGCCTACCGTTCCCGGCCCTCTGACAATCGAAGGCAACGAGTCAAATGGTTTTATAGTTAACGAGGGTCCTCGCGAAGACGGCACAATGGGCTGGCACTATGTAAAAGGTGGCAAGCTCGTACAGGACCCCGAACTTACCCTCGCGCAGATGGCTTACGGCCAGCTCAACCGCTCGGGCTACAAACTCCTTGTTGAGGCAAGCGCCAATGCAATCGCAACCCTTAACTTCAATCTCGACGGTATCACCAAAGGTCTTTCGGCCCGCGCACTCGTATCGTTTGAGACATATTCGCAGGAACTCACCATGGGTAGCCGCCAATTCTCGGGTTATCTCTACAACCTGCACCCCGGTGGTTTCGACAAGCCCGTGTTCCTGATGCAGGGTGACTCGGAAGACGACGACCAGCTTAGTCTTGCCCGCGCCGACGTAAGTCGTTGGTTCATGAACTTCCAGGCTCAGGTCAACTATAACCGTTCGTTCAACGACGTACACAATGTTACCGGTATGGTTCTCTTCCAGCGCGACGATAAAGAGAACATCCTCGGTTCAATTCCTTACCGTATGATCGGTGTTGCCGGCCGTTTCACCTATAATTACGACTCTCGCTATCTCGCCGAGGTTAATATCGGTTATAACGGTTCAGAGCAGTTCGCTCCCGGTCACCGCTTCGGTCTCTTCCCCGCATTCTCACTCGGCTGGGTTATTTCGAACGAAAAATTCATGCAGGGTCTCCACGACAGCGGCACAATCACCAACCTCAAGCTCCGTGCATCGGTAGGTAAGGTAGGTAACGACGAACTCTATGCCGGTGCCGACGAGGCAACCCGCCAGAAACACCGCTTCCTGTATCTCGACAACAACTCGGTAGTACCTTACTACTACCACGCCGAAGAAGGGGTGATGATTCCCGGCTCGCTCACCAGCAGCGGCAATGGCATTGGCGTAATCAAGGAGCAGCTTATCGGTAACGACGATATCCACTGGGAAACAGCATGGAAGCAGAACTACGCTATCGATATGACTCTCTTCCGCAATCTCGATATCACATTCGACTACTTCCGCGAAAACCGCTCAGGTATCCTTATTTCTCGTAACACCATACCCCTGCTCGGTGGTTTGAACTCTACCCAGCTTCCCCGCTCGAACTTCGGTAAGGTTAAGAACTCAGGTTTCGAGGTATCAGCCCGCTACACCTACGCAGTCAACAAGGATATGCAGTTCTTTGCAAGCGGCAACTTCGCATACAACAAGAATACCGTTATCGATGCCGACGAAGTTTACCGTGGCGATGACTACGCTTATCCTCTCCGCAGCGAGGGCTTCAGCATCGGCCAGAACTTCGGTTATCTGATTGACCGCAGCGTCAACCCCGAGCTTGGTCTCGACGGCACCGGTTTCTACAATACCGAAGAGCAGATCAAACTCCGCGGTCTCGAATACGTAGGCGCCCAGCCCAAATGCGGTGACTTCGTATACCAGGACCTCAACGGCGACGGCATCATCAACGAAAAAGACCAGGCTCCTATCGGTTACTCAAGCCTTCTCCCCCGTATCACCTACGGTCTGACAATCGGCGGTGACCTCTACGGCTTCGACTTCTCGGTAATGCTCCAGGGCGTAGGTAAATATACCCGCTACTTCGGCAGCCCTGTTATGTTTGAGAACTACGGTACATACTTCTTCTCAGATATGTGCGACAACCGTTGGAGCCCCGAGCGCTACGCAGCCGGTGAAGAAATCACCCACCCGCGTCTGTCGCTGCAGGAGACATCGAGCCATACTGCCAACGACTACTACACCATGGATGCGTCTTACATCCGTCTTAAGAACATCACAGTTGGCTATACCCTTCCTAAGAGTGTAACACGTAAAATCGGTATGAGCGGCGTCCGCTTCTATATCAGCGCCGACAATGTTCACACCTGGAATAACCTCCGCACCAAGATGATTGACCCCGAGCAGAACGACTTCTCGTCTTATCCTCTTATGAAGACCTACTCGGCAGGTGTGTCGATTGACATCTAATATTCAAACTCTCTTAAGATCATGAAAAAGCATCTTATCAATATCATCATATCAATCTCGGCAATCTGCGGTTCGGGTATGGTTTTCACCTCGTGTGAGGACGACCTCAACGTGACCCCTGACGGCCGTATGACCGACGAGGCCGTGTTCTCTACCCCCGAGAACACCAAGGACTACTTTGCCTCGGCATTCGCGCACATCCCCTTCAAAATCTTCAAATATTACTTCTTCGACAACTTCCTGATTGATATGTCTGATGAGGGGTGGTCTACAGCCGACTACCAGCCTCTGATTATCAACGATATCTATGCAGGTAACTGTAATACCACCAAGCACCGCTTCGAGTGGGACGACACAGGCCAAGGTAAATGGGACGGCGGTTACTGGCAGCGCTACTGGGCCATGATCCGCGTGCTCAACAACTGCCTCAAGCGTTTCCCCACCGCAGCATTCGAGAGCGAGTCTGAGCGTGAACTCTGTACAGCCGAAGCCCGCGTACTCCGCGCCTTCTACTACCTGCAGATGGTGAAATTCTACGGCGACCTGCCTATCATCACCGATGTTTACGGTATCAACACCGACTATGCCGGTCTTGAGCGCAAACCTGCCTACGAAGTACTTCAGCATATCGTAGAAGAGTGCGAGATGGCCCTTGATAGCCCCAATCTACCCTGGACTCTCACCTCGATTCAGATGAAGAACCGTATGACCAAGGGTATTGCCTGCGCAATCATCTCACAGGCATCGCTCTTTGCCGCCAGCCCCCTCTTCTGCCATGACCAGAACCTGTGGCAGTACGCATACGATAAGAACAAAAAAGTGTTCGATCTTCTCGTAGCCAACGGTTACGAACTCTACGACCACCTCAACGACCCCAAATCTTATCAGAACGCCTATCAAGAGTACTTCGCATCGCGCAGCTACAGCGGTTCGAAGGCTGATGATAAGGAAACAATCTGGGGCAGCCCCATGAATCATGGCGTAAACCACTCGGCTATCAACGGTGTGCCTCTGTTTACCAACTCGCACCAGGCCGGTTGCGTACCCACCCAGGAACTCGTCGACGCATTCGATATGCTTACCACCGGCGAACCTATCTACGACCTTGCCAACCCCTATGTTGACGAAAAACACAGCGACATCAACATCAACCCCAAGTCAGGATATGATCCCGCCAATCCCTACACCGGTCGTGATCCCCGCTTCTACGCTTGCATCTACTACAACGGTTCGAAAATCAACACCGGCGTGCTCAACAAGACTGTAGAAACCTGGAACAACGAAATGAGTTGGAACGGCGAAGCATGCAACTACAAGGCATCGTCGGCCAGCGGTAACTGCAAGGTTGACCAAACAGCCCAGCGCTACACCCGCACCGGTTACTACAATCGCAAGTACCACACATTTAAAGTACAGCCCGGCCAGGTGAAGGACGAAGGAAACTGGAAATACTACCGTCTCGGCGAAATCTACCTCAACCTTGCAGAATGTGCAGTTGAGACTAACCGTATCGACGAAGCTATGAACCTTGTCAACGTAATCCGCCACCGCGCAGGCTTCGACCCCTCGGTCGACAAAGTAGCTGCCGGTCAGGTAGAAGCCCGTCTGATAGTTCGCCACGAGCGCCAGGTAGAGCTTGCATTCGAGGAGCACCGCTACTTCGACTGCCGCCGCTGGGGCGTTGTAACCGAGGATATCAAAGAAGAGAAATACAATACGGGTATGTGGATTCACAAAGACGGCACCAAATACGTCTACGTGCGCTTCCCGCTCGGCAAAGGCATGGGTAACGGCCCGAGCAAATACAGCTCAGAAGCCAAGTACCGCCTGGTACCCATTCCTTTGAAGGAATCGAACACACTTGGTTCTCTCACCGGTTTCGGTGCAGATTACTGGCAAAATCCCGGTTGGGAGTAATCCACACATCAAACCTTCACTATCATGATTCTTAAGAAAAACATAATTCCGATATTTCTGGCAACTGCGACGCTAAGTGCGTCGGCAGCTACCGATGCTGACAGCATCTCATTCGGTCAGCAGGAACTCGAGGCGGCTTTCGGATACCTTGAGACCCGCGATAGCTATACAGGCTCACAGTCGTCGGTTGATGCCGAGCAGATTGAAACCTGGAAAGGCACCTCGATCAGCGCCGCTATCCGTGGCAAACTCGCCGGCTGGTACAACGGTGTTATCCGTGGTGCAAGCTCGCCCAATGCCACCGATGCCCTTATCGTTCTCGACGGTATTCCCATGCCGTTTATGACCCTTACCGATCTCGACCCCACTACCGTAGGCAAGATTACCATCCTCAAGGATGCCGCCGCAAAGGCTCTCTACGGTCCTCAGGGCGCACAGGGTGTACTGCTTATCACTACCAAGCACGGTGAGAACAACTCCCTCAAGGTGAAAATCTCGGCAGATTTCAGCTTCGAGAGCCCGACAGACAACCCCGACATGCTCGACTCTTACGGTCAGGCCATGCTCCGCAACCAGGCTCTTATCAACGACGGCCTTGCTCCTAAGTTCAGCAGCAGCCAGCTTGATGAGTTTGCCAACGGCACCGGTATCAACAACGACTGGCGCAAGAAGTATATGAAGGATATGTTCCTTCAGAAATACAATGTGCAAGTCGGTGGTGGCGGCGAAAGGGTTAAATTCTACGTCAACGCAGGTTTCTCTCGCGAGACAGGTAAGTTCAATACCATGTACGATGACAAGTACAATCCGTCGGACGCAACCAACCGCTTCACAATCGTATCGAACCTCGATGTTAAGATCAACTCATGGCTTCGCGGTTTCGCCAATACCAACATCGGCGTGAAGCGAATCAACGCATCGGCACAGAGCGCCAATCTGTATAAGCTGATGTATACAACACCCAACTGGGTAGAAGACGGAATGCTCGAAGACGGCAGAGTAATCACCGCCGAGGGTTATCCCACACCTATCCTGGGTGCAATCAACTACTCCGGTGTAAACCAGATGACCCGTACCGACCTTGCAGCCAACATCGGTCTTGACTTTACCCTCGATTTCATCACCAAGGGCTTGTCGTTCAAGGCAATCTTCGGCTATAGCTCGATGTACAACGGTATCCGTGGCGGTTCATTCGATTATGGCCGCGTGATCTACAACAAGCTCTCAGGCAAATATGAATCATGGGGCAGCAACATTGCCACCCCGCTTTCATGGGCCAAGGGTACTACTACCAACTACTATATGGATATTCAGGCAATGTTCGATTACCACCGTGTATTTGCCGAAGACCATTCTGTAGACGCGCTACTTCACTACACCAGCGAGGACTACCGTGGCGACGATACCAAGTGGTACAACTACGCCTTTATCCTCCCCACCAACCGCATCCAGCTCGCCGGTGAGGCACGCTACGGCTTCAAGAACCGTTACTTCGTACAGTTCGACTTCAACTACTCCGGCTCTGAAATGATGGCCAAGGGTCACCAGTTCCACTTCTCACCCGTAGTATCGGGATCGTGGGTGGCTTCAAATGAAAGCTGGTTCAAGAACGACTTAGTAACCTACCTGAAGATTCGTGCTTCTTACGGTAACCTCTACTACGACTCGCTCCGCGCCCAGGATTCGCGCTACCTATATAATAATGTATACCGCGCAGGCGCCGGCGGCATCACCGGTATCTACTCGGGCTTCGGAGTAACCAATCTCCGTCGCGGCAACGTCAACGTAGGCTGGGAGACATCGAAACAGCAGGACTACGGCTTCGACCTCGGCTTTATGGATAAATTCCACATTATCGCTGACTATTGGCGCACCAATCAGGAAGGCATCCTGATTCAGTCGGAACTCAACCCCGTACTCGGCGGTGTTACCGCAGCCAACCGTGCCTTTACCAATTCGGGTAAGGTACTCAACCAGGGTATCGATCTTACCGTTACCTACGACACCGTACTTCCCTGCGGCCTCGGCATCAACGTGGCAGGCCAAATGGGTTGGAACCACAACAAGTGGGAAAATGCAAGCGAGCTCTCGTATGCTGATGCAAACTATGCATATCCTTACCGCAAGACAGGTTACAGCATCGGTCAGCAGTGGGGTTACTTGGTAGACAACTCGAATGGATCGCAGTTCTACAACTCACAGGCCGAAATCGATGCTTCGGGCCTCCAGTTCACCGGCAAGCAGCCCCGTCCCGGCGATCTCAAGTTCCAGGACCTCAACGGCGACGGTGTGATTGACGAAGGTGACCAGGCACCCCTCGACGTTGTATACACCATGCCCCGCTTCGAATATGGCGCATCTGTAGCCCTCGACTACCGCGGCTTCGACCTCTATCTCGACTTCATCGGCGAGAGCGGACGTTCGATGTTGATGAACAAGAGCGTAGGCGCAGCCGAATTTGTTGACGGCATCACAACCGAAGGCGTATACATGCCAATGCACCAGGAAGCATGGACCGCCGACCGTTTCGCCCAGGGTCTGCCAATCTCTTACCCGGCACTCTCTACCACAGCATCGTCGAGCCTCCAGAACAACTCGTTCTATGTCTCTAAAATCGACTACCTGCGTCTTCGCAACCTGACCCTCGGTTACTCACTTCCCGAGAATATCATCAAGAAAGTAGGCATGACCAAGCTCCGCTTATATGTCAACGGCCAGAACCTGTTCACCTGGGACAACATGAAGTTCGACGGATTTGATCCCGAGTCTGACCAGGTATTCAACAAAGTATTCCGTTCGTTCAACGTCGGCCTCAACATTCACTTCTAAACAGACCTTGTCACATGAAAAAGTATATAAGGACTATCCTTCCCCTTGCCGTTGCCTTTGCCATGGCATCGTGCACGGAAATCACCGATTATCCTGACGGCTCCATCAACTTCGATGAGGTCTTCAAGAGCGAGAAACTGACCGCAGGCTGGCTCAACAACTGCTACCTGCCGATGACCCAGGCATCGTTTGGCTCGGCTTACGGCACCAACAAGTCGTTTCTCGACGCCGCAACCGACAACGCACACGATGTAGACGATGTAGAAGGTGGTGCATTATCGCAGTGGAACAACGGCCTTGCCACCATTTCGAACAACCCCCTTACCGCTCTCGACAAGTGGGAAAAGTATTACGAAGGCATTGCCAACTGCAATATCTTTATCCACAATATCGACAACGCTTATATCCTCGAGGAGGGTAACCGCGAGCGCTACCGTGCCGAGGCTTACGGCCTGCGAGCATACTACTACCTGCAGCTTGCCAAAATCTACGGTGGTGTGCCTCTGATTCTTGACCAGAAAGACGATTCAGAATACGACTACAGCAAGGTTCGCCCCGCGACTTTCGCTCAGGTTGTAGAGCAGATTATGTCAGACTGCCGCGAGGTGCTTGCCTGCGACTTTGTAGAGTGGCGCTCCGGTGCTCAGGATGCCGAACTCCACCGCATCAACAAGGCTATTGCGAGGGCAATCATGTCGGAAGCCGCCCTGTACGCAGCATCGCCCCTCAACAACGACGGCACAATCACCTGGGCCGACGCTGCCGAGGTCTGCAAGACCGCTCTCGACGATTGCACAGCCAACGGCTATGCGCTCTTTACCTCCAATCCCTCCTCGACAGGTAACGAGAATATGATATCGAGCTGCGCCTACGACTACCTCTTCCAAAAGAAGCCCGATGCCGCCGGTGCAAACGAAAAAGAGACAATCCTCGGTATTTCGCAGTGCAACGTATGGCAGTATAATACCGCACCTATCCTCTCGGGTCACGTACGTGCCGGATCTTGCCCCACCCAGGAGCTGATCGACTGCTACGAGACCATCGACGGCAAGCAGCCCATCCTCGGCTACAGCGATGCCGACCACCTGCAGCCTATCATCAACCCCGAGGCAAGCCTCTACGACGAGAGCAAGCCCTACGAGAACCGCGACCCGCGTCTCAAGGCTACCATATATTATAATGGAGCACATGCCCACTTGCTTGATAATGTTCCCCAGCCTACTATCTACACCGGCGAAGGAGCACCTCACGGAATATCGATGACCAATATCCTTTACACCCGTACAGGCTATTATCTCCACAAATACTTCAACATCACCTCGAGCCGTACGGCCAACATGGACGGTTACTACCGTGTATTCCGCCTCGCCGAGCTTTACCTGAACTACGCCGAGGCTGCCAATGAGGCCGCCGACAACGGCTTGGCACCCAACGCCGCTGTAGACGCAGTAAACAAGGTTCGTACCCGCGTAGGTATGCCCGCTATCGCCTATGGCATCAGCCAGGACGAGTTCCGCACCCGCGTACGCAATGAGCGCCGCATCGAGCTGGCATTCGAAGATCACCGCTTCTTCGATGTTCGCCGCTGGAAGGTTCTCGACCAGACTCAGACCGTAACCGGTATGCGTCCTGTAGGCGAAACCGTGATCAAAGTTGCATTCAACGGCAACGGCGACAACGACTATGACCGCGATGAAGAAGGCAACCTGATTATCGACGAGGAGAACGGTCGCCAGTACCGCACCTGCACCGGCTATCAGCGCTACGTCGTAGGCCGTCACACCGCAGTAGCCGACAAGTTCCTTCGTTGCCCCGTACCCGGCAAAGAAGCTACCGCCCTGCAAATGGCAACCGGCCTGAAATTCCAAAATCCCGGCTGGTAAATAATAAACATTTGAAGTCTGATGTCAGACGTTCCAACGAGCCGCGAGGCATCAGACTTCAAATAACTCCAATCTGAACACCAAATAAATCTATCCATAATTAAACACAAATTGTATGAAAGTAAAATCTTTACTTACAGTCGCTTGTCTGGCATCAGCAATGGTGGCATCGGCAAGTATTCCATTGAAGTTTAAAAACGCCAACAACCTGAAAGAAGGCAGCTACTTCGACTATCCTATTGTAGAGGGTACAAATGAAACCACATATGGCGAACCCCTCTTCAACGAAGACGGCTCTATCGATCTGACCTCGACCCCGGCTGCCGAAAATGGCATTTGGTGGCGCACATGGGCACTTACCGAAGCCTGCGGTCCCGAATACAACGTGTTCGCGTTCGAATACAAGTCGAACCGCGTGGTTACCGACATCGTAATTTTCCCACAGGAAGGCAACAATAACTTTGCCGAGATTCTGAGTGGAAACGTTTATAGTGTTTCTGACGAATGGCAGACACTATATTTCCCACTTCAACGTGGTGATGGCTGGGGTCAATGGGGTAACCCCGAAGGCGAGGAGTTTAAAAAAGGTAAAAACTACCTTTGGGTTTCAACAAATGATGCCAATGGAAAACGCGCCGGCTGGAAAGTGTCTATCAAAAATGTTCGTATGATGACAATGGCTGAGGCTGTTGCCGAGTGCAAGCCCGTTGAAGCTCACGGTGATTATGCAGAAGTTCTTTTGACAGCAACCGGTCTTGTGAGGGATAATGACGCTGACATGGACGCCGATGTTATCTCAAGCAATGGTGTCAACCCCATACTTTCTACAGGTTCGATTCTCAAGCCGCTGCCTGCCGGTTATACCACTTTCTGCTTCGATTACAAACTCGTAGGCAATGCTTTCAAACCTACAGTATACATGGTTGATATGGCAGGAAAAGACGTGCCCGGAGTTCTTGCAACCGTACCCGATACTGCAGGCTTTGAAGCGGTAGAAGACGACCCCTACACCGAAGAATGGAAGACATTCACAATCGATATGTCAGCCATGATTTCTCAGTATAAATTTGGCCAGTACTTTGGCTGTAATCACAATATTTGGATGCAGCTTTGCGCACCCGCTGACCCTGCAACACCTCTTTGGGGCGAGGATGGCATGATGTGGATCAAGAATCCTCGTTGGATTAACCCCAATGAAAAAGAAGAAAGCGGCGTAGCAGAAATCGGCGTAGCCGAGCGTCCTGCCGACAACCGCGTATTCAACATGATGGGTGTGGAAGTTAAGGGCGAACTCGCTCCCGGTCTCTACATCCGCGACGGTAAGAAATTTATTGTAAAATAAAGCATATTGATTGAAGCTCGGGTCTCGAAACTTGATGAGGCTTTTATTTGAGATCCGAGCTTCTATACCCCAAACCTCTATTTTTCGGAAATTCCGAAGAAGTCTCTACCAGCTTTGTAAAAAGTATAATTAAATCTAATTCCAAAACAATCCAATCACAAAACACACTTATGAAAGTAAAATCTTTACTTACTGTAGCATGTCTTGCAGCCAGTCTATCTGCTTCTGCAGCTTATCCTCTTGAATTCCGTGATGCCGGTCTCGACGGTGCCGATATGCAATTTGACAAGGACGGCAAACCTCTGTGGAACGGCGGTGGCCACTTTGACTATCCTGTTGTAGAAGGTACTCGTGTAGAAGTAGCCGAAGGAGACAAAAAAATCAGCTACGGTACCCCTCTCTTCGCTGAAGATGGCTCAATCAAGCTTACACGTCAGAACATAGACGGTGGTACTTGGTTCCGCACAAAGAAGCTCACAGAAGCTTGCCCCAAAGAGTACAGCGTATTCGCCATGGATTACAAATGTAATCGTAATGTCGATGACCTCGTACTTTGGCAGCACGAAGGTTTCGAAAACAACATCCACATGTTCAGCGGCGCTCTCTTCACCGTATCTGACGAGTGGCAGACAGTATATGCAGTAATCAACCGTGACCAGGTACCCGGCTGGGGTAGTGAAGACAAATATGCTCAAAGCTATTTCTGGGTAAACTGGAATACCGTAACACCGGGTTGGGAACTTACAATTAAGAACCTCCGCCTTCTTACTCTCGACGAGGCTTCAGCAGAGTGCAAAGCAGCCAGCGGCGATGTACTTGACAGCTTCAAGCTTCCCAATAACTCACTTGCATCTGACGTAGATCCGGACATGGGTTGCACTATCTACACCCTCAACCCCGATGGTGACGGTAACGGACTTCTCCAGACCGGCAACCTCGTACGTCCTCTTCCCGAAGGCTGCACCACATTCTGCTACGACTACAAAATGGTAGGTGAACCCTTCACCCCCAACGTACTGATGCACAAAGCAGCTGATTACACTCAGATGATTCCCACAGGCGTATCTGACACAATGGTTCCCCTTAGCGATGAAGAAGCTGATGATCCCTACAGCGCAGAGTGGAAAACAGCTAAGATTGACCTCGCAGAAGCTGTTAAGGCTAACAACTTCGCACAGACATTCGGTAGCAACCACTTCCTCTGGATTCAGTTCAAGGGTATGAACCCCGAAAACATGATGTGGATCAAGAATGCACGTTGGATCAACCCCAATGGAAAAGAAGAAAGTGGCGTAGCTGAAATCGGCGTAGCAGAGCGTCCTGCCGACAACCGCGTATTCAACTTGATGGGCGTAGAAGTTAAGGGCGAACTCGCTCCCGGTCTCTACATTCGCAACGGCAAGAAGTTTATTGTAAAATAAACCTATCCTATAGCTAAGCATGACTCGCATTGGGTTTGACTCAATGCGAGTCTTCTTAAAAATTAGACTATAGCAAAGTGTAGCATCCTCACAAACCGAGTCAGAGCGGTCGAAGACTGCGCCTTTGCCTAACCCCGTCTTTACGCAGTTAGACGGGGGTAGGATATCAACTCGGAAATACAAGGTCGAAGACCTTGCCCTGATACCATTTGGCAGACATGAGTAAAGTATGTGCATTATATCATGTGGTTATCAATACAAAAAACCGCAAAATGACAATCCCCGAAGCTCATAAGCGGGAATTGTACAAGTATCTGTATGGTATATTGACACGTCGTAATTGCAGCCTATTGCGCATGAATGGAGTGTCGAACCATGTACATATGTTGGTCGATTTACATCCGTCGATATCACTTGCCGAGTTGGTTCAGGCTTTGAAACAAGGCAGCAGTAAATGGCTTAAGGAAAATCCAAATTTTCCGATGTTCGAGGGGTGGGGAAAAGAATACTTTGCATTTTCAGTTAGCAAATCGGCTGCACCCATAATTATAAATTATATCATAGGCCAGGAACAACATCACAGCCGTAGTACGTGTAACTTTGAAGAAGAAATCAAAGCGATATGTATGGAATACGGTGTTGAATGGCACAGTGGTGCGTTAACTTGAATGGCCGCCCGGATGACGAGGCGATGGGCAAGGTGGCCCCGATTATGAGGTGGTGTCCTCGGTGACAATGGTGGTAAGGTCGCCAATGACGAGGCGGTGGGCAAGGTCTTCGACCTTGTTATTCGAGATTCCACGACTATACCCCAACTAACTTCGTAAAGTTGGGGTTAGGTAAAGGTACAGTCTTCGACTGTTTTGATAGCCTACAGCTAACTTCGTTACGGTAAAAGTACAGTCTTCGACTGTTTTTGTTGCGACCCTAAAGTTTCTACTCTTTCCTCTAATATTTAGACTCTCTACCTCAAAAATTCTAAATTCAATTATTCTCCATGAAATTCAAATTAATCATAGCGGCACTGGCTTTATTGTTGCCCGTAGCTGTTTTTGCGCAGGGTTATCCGATGCAGATAACCGAAATACCTGCCCACTCCGGATTTTCGTCGGACTACGATGTCAGCACAGACACGTGGACACTAACGTGCGAAAACAATAACGGCTCAACAGTGATGCCGTTTTTCAAGATGAATGCGATTGCCGAAGCGGTGCCCGACGAATATACAGCACTTGTATTCGAGTATCGATCAACTCATGATATCGATGAGATACTGATGAATGCCTACAAGGTGTTTCTGGGTACGGCAACGCGCACAGTGACCTTGAGTGCATCGATGAAGCAGAGCGACGAATGGAAGACTTTCCGCTGTGATTTTACTTCTTATCGCAAGTTGAATACTTTCCGCTTCCTTAATAAGGCAGGTCAGTATCAGGAACTTTATTTCAAGGGTCTGCCTGTTGGCGGAGCTATCCAGGTTCGCAATATACGCTATGATGTGAATGAGTTCCCCTTTGTAGATGCAACACTTGCAGCAGGACAGGAAAACATCGTAGAGGCAGAAAACTTTAACGGTTCGGCCAGCGGTACCGAAGGCCACAGCGCCCGCAACAACCAGCTGCCCGAGTTGAATACATATTATACACATCCGACCGGCAAGTACTTCCCGATCTATGCATGGGGTTCGGTAGACTTCGAGGGTGGCAAGGGCGATGAGGCCCCGGCTTTCCTGCAGAAGCAGTACCAGGAAATGTGGGATTGCGGTTTTACAGCTACCCAGGGTACAGCATGGCCCGGTGTAGACAAGGCATTCCTGTTCGACGGTCAGGATATAAACGGCGTGAAAATCAACCTGCGCGAGGGTACGGAACTGATGATGCTTGTTAAGGCCGGTCTGAACAGCTACGACGAAATCAAGAGCACAGTTCCGTCGATCAAGAACTCCGACCGCCTTGCAGGTTACTTCATCATGGACGAACCCCACCGTCAGCACTTCCCCGAAATGACTGCAAAGGTGAATCGCATCCGCGAATTTGATACCGAACACCTTCTTTATGGCAACCTGCTGAATATCAGCACAAGCATGCAGGCGATCGGCTTTACCAGCTACGACGAATACGTGCATACATTTATGCGCGAGGTAGGCACCGGCTTTATCAGCTACGACTACTATCCCGTGCGCCAGTATGACGATACCAAAGAAATCTATATCGAGCCCGACTTCTTCCAGAATCTTGAGATAGTGTCGAAGCTCTCGAAATATTACCATACATCCTTCTGGGCTTTTGCTCACTCTGTAGCGTCGAACTGCGGCAAGGTTGGTGTATCGTATCCTACACCTGAGGAAGATCATATGCGCGTACAGATTTTCGGCAACCTTGCCTATGGAGCGCAGGGTGTGCAGTACTTTACTTACAAATGCCCCCACCCTTACGGTGGTTATACCTATTATGACGCACCTATCGATACCAACAACGAGAAAACACCTGTATGGTATATGGTGCAGCGCATCAACAAGGATATCCATGCCCTGACATGGGTATTCCTCGGCGCGGAATTCCTGCGAGCAGGCCATACCAATGAAGTAACCCCTGTAGGCTGTGCCCGACTGACAAAAGAAATCCTACCCGAAGGTATCAACTCGGTAACATCCGACGGCCCCGGTGTGTGCGTGTCGATGCTTAAGAATGGCAAGAACCTGTTTATGATGGTTCTCAACGGCGACATCCACAAGACCCAGAATGTGACAATCGCCAAGGATATCAATGTGAAACGCGTACTTGCCGACGGAACAACCGAGGTTGACGCCGCCGGAACCAAGAGCTACGAGCTCACCCCCGGCCGCTTCGTACTTTACCTTGTAAGCGAAAACGAGGCCGAGACAGAGAAATACGAGTTAGCTACCTACGAGAGCAGCGACTACCGCGACGATGCAGCAAGCGTATTTATCACCGCCGACGAGAATGCATCGGGCGGCTACCGTATCTCGGCTATGGGCGATCCGAGCTGGGCAGGCTATTCGGCTATCATCCCCAACGAGGGCGGACGCACAATCACCCGCGACGCTGCGGTTGCCAACTGGGGCTCGACATTCAACTATACAGTGACTGTACCGACCGATATGTACGTAGATATCGCAGTTAAGCACTCAGTGCCTGCCGAGGAATATCTTCGTGTGGCTTCGACCGGCGTAACTCCGGGCTATGAGTATATCATTGAGGATAATCCGAGCCTCAACTGGCCCAAGCAGTATGCAGCATCGATGATACTGAGCATCGACGGTAAGGAAATCACTCCTGCCGGTCAGGATATCCGCCCCGAGGTGAGCAGTGCCGACGGCGCAGAGTATGACGCAGTTCTTGCCGACAAGAGCCGTTGGGTTTCGACAGCCGAGGGCGACGGCAAGACATCGAATGTGCTTTACTTCTGGCCTAAATCGTCGAGCGACGACGGTTCGGTGATGAGCTACAACGAAGAGCCTGACTATGTAAATGTGCATATGCCTGCCGGAACATATAAAATGCAGGTTAAGTCGCTGTGCTATCCCTGGCACTTCGACAACCTCCGCATCACTCCGACTACCGCTTCGGGCATCGAGGATGTCGCCGCTGATAAGAAGGGCGATAACCGCGTATACAACCTTATGGGTGTGGAAATGAAGGGCGAGCTTGCGCCCGGTATCTATATCCGCGGTGGTAAGAAGTTTGTGGTTAGGTGATTTAGAGCTTAGAGCTTAGAACTTAGGACTTAGAGCTTAGTTTAGAGTTTAGATATTAGCTTTTGCTTGAGCTTATTTTAGAACTTTGAACTTTGAACTTAGATTAGCTTTTGCTTAGTTTATTTCGGTATTCGCGACCGGGTATCCCGGTCGCGGTTGCCGAGATTAGGAATCTTAAATTTAATATATGAAATTCAAACAACTAATACTGCCTGTGCTGGCCGGTTTTGGTCTTACAAGTGCTTTTAGTGCAGATGCCGAAAATGTATTGATTGACGGAAAGACATACCAAATGGATCGCTTGATTGAGCGCCAAATCGGTCCGGGAACCACTTACCTGCGTCTGCGTTTCCCCGAAATTCCTCTTAATATCAATATGGTCATCGCCGATATGACCAACGAATATGTGAGGGTTGAGAACTCAGTTGCCAAAGAAAGTGCCAAGGGTGTAGAGGGCATCGCTACTGCCGCCACCCGTCTTTCGACATCGGGCCACAAAGCAATAGCAGGCCAAAATGCAAACTTCTGGGCTGTGTCGTCGCAGGCACCGGACGGCAAAATGTTTGGCAGCCAGACCCGTAATGCCTCGATACGCAACGGTAAAATGGTTACCGAATGCAATATGGGCCCCGAGATGCCTTTTGGCGGCCCGGTAGACGTGACCGGTATCATGGGTATAACCCCCGATAAGGATATCTATGTTGATTTCTGCCAGCCTTCGGTGATAGTGCGTATCAACAACGGTATCGCCCTTTATACTGTGAACCAGTGTAATAAGGGTATTCATCCTGACGAAATCGGCATGTACAACAGCTTCTATGGCAAGACGAAGGCTTTCCAGCCTATCGCCCCCGAGCGCGACAGCAAGGGCTATTACCAGGCTGCAGATGCCGGAGACGGTATTGAAGTGCTTCTCGACCTTGCCGAGGGAGAGACATGGATGGGCGGTCGCTTTATTGACTTCGTTGTAAAAGAAATCCGCGATAATGCCGGAACCGGTACACTTGGCGAGCATGACCTCGCGCTGGTAGGCCGCGGCAATGGCCGAACCAAGCTTGCCAATGCCAAGGTAGGCGACAAGGTATCGCTCAAATATGCGTTTAAATTTTCGCCCAAGACTACTCCCGAGTACCCCTTGATTGAGACTGCAATCGGCGGAAACTTGCTTACAATGTGCAACGGCGAGGTAATGGGACGTTGCAACGTAGCGGACTATGACCGCACGACCTATCCGCGTTCGCTCTACGGTACATCTGCCGACCACAAGACTCTCTATATGATGGTAATCGACAAATCTACCGACCCTGTATATGGTAAATCGGCAGGCCTCAATACCGCAAAGGCATCGCAGATTGCCCGCCACTTTGGTTGCAGCAATATGCTGCAATGCGACGGCGGTGGTTCGGCCGAGCTGTATGTTACCGACAAGGTAATCAACAAAACCACCGAGGCTAATCCGCGTGCGGTTGCCAACTGCCTAATGGTATTTGACAACGCTCCCGAAGACACAGAGGTAGCCGAACTCCGCATCGATACCCCCGAAGAGGTACTGCAAGTGCCCGTAGACGGTACTCTGAATCCTACCGTGCTGGTATACAATAAGTACGGTTCGCTTATCAAGACCCTGCCCAACGGCTACCTGCTGACATGTTCGGAAGGTCTCGGACGAGTTGAAGCATCGAAGCTGATAGCATCGTCGACCCCTGTATTCGGCACAATCACAGTGAGCTACGGCGGTAAGACGGTGACACATCAGGTATCTGTCGGCGGCGCCGTGTCGGGTATCGAAGATGTTGTTGCCGGTACAGTAGTGTCGGATGACCGTACCTATAATCTTCAGGGAATAGAGTGCGACGATATGCAGACTCCCGGGATTTATATCCGTAACGGTGAGAAAATTGTAGTACGGTAAATAAAAATCGGCCTCTTGCTTTTTTTGCAGGGGGCCGATTTTAGAGCTTAGAGCTTAGTTTAGAGTTTAGTTAATGGCTTTTTTAGAACTTTGAGCTTAGAACTTAGAGCTTAGTTTAGAGTTTAGATAATGGCTCTTTGGGCTTTTTTTTGACTTGGTTTAACTGACTATAATATTATCAATGGTAAATTCATTAAGGTATATAGCAGCGGTATTTGTGGTGGCATTTGGTGCTTCGGGGGCTTATTCAAAGCCTCTATATAAAAAGGTAGATGCCCCGGTAGAGGCGAGGGTAGAGGACCTGCTCGGGCGTATGAGCCTTCAGGAAAAAATAGGTCAGCTCAATCAGCGTTCGTACTGGTACAGCCCCGAGGGCAGAGAGTTGTTCTTTGGGATGGTTAAAGATGGCGGAGTCGGATCGCTGATGAACATTACCGACCCTGTAACCGCCAACGAAATACAAAAGACAGCTATAGAAAAATCGCGCCTTGGCATACCGGTGCTAATTGCCCGCGATGTGATACACGGCTATAAGACAATTTTCCCCATACCACTTGGGCAGGCAGCGACATTCTCGCCCGCCGTTGCCGAGGCCGGAGCGCGAATTGCCGCAGTAGAGGCATCGAGCGACGGTATACGTTGGACCTTTGCCCCAATGATCGACATAGCCCGCGATGCCCGCTGGGGGCGTATCGCCGAAGGCTGTGGAGAAGACCCCTACCTGACATCGGTAATGGCTGAGGCTATGGTTCGCGGATTCCAGCACGGCGATTCGATAGGCTCGCCTACTTCTGTGGCAGCGTGTGCCAAGCATTTTGTAGCCTACGGCGCAGCCGAGGCAGGACGCGACTATAATACCACCAATGTGCCCGAGCGCGAACTCCGCCAGACTTACCTGCCGCCGTTCCGCGCCGCCAAAGATGCCGGGGCGCTTTCGTTTATGGCATCGTTTAATGCCAACAACGGTATACCGGCGTCGTGCAACCACCATGTGCTCAGCGATATACTTCGTGGTGAATGGGGTTTTGACGGCTTTGTGGTGAGCGACTGCTTCAGCGTGCGCGAGCTTGTGCCTCACCGTGTGGCTGCCAATGAAAAAGATGCTGCCGCAATGTGTATACGTGCCGGGCTCGATATGGATATGGAAGACGGTATCTATGCCACCAATCTCGAAGAACTTGTTAAATCGGGCGAGGTTCCTATGGCAGATATCGACCGAGCCGTGCGCGGAATCCTTCGTGCAAAATTCAAACTCGGGCTATTTGAGAATCCTTATGTGCGTACACCTCAGACGGTTAAATATGCACCTGAACACCTCGAAGCCGCCCGCCGTGCTGCATTGGAGAGTGTGATAATGCTTAAGAACGACAAAGACGTATTGCCTTTGTCGCCCGCCAAAACCAAGCGCCTGCTTGTTACCGGTCCTATGGCCGATGCCAGCTATAACCAGCTCGGTACGTGGATTTTCGATGGCGAGAGAGAGCATACCGTGACCTTGCTCAACGCCTTCAGATCGATGTATGGCGACAGCATTGATATTGTATACGAGCCCGGTTTGAAGACTCCTCGCAAGAACGATGCCGAAGATATCGCCCGGGCGGTAGCTGCTGCCCAAAATGCCGATGCGATAGTGCTTGCCGTCGGCGAAGATGCTATCCTGTCGGGCGAGGGACATTCAATGGCCGATATCGAACTTGTAGGCGGACAGACCGCGCTTGTCGAAGCCCTCAAAGCCACAGGCAAACCGCTTGTAATGATAGTAATGGCCGGTCGTCCCCTTGCTATAGGACGCGAAGCGGCCATGGCCGATGCCGTGTTTTATTCATTTCATCCCGGCACGATGGGCGGCCCTGCGCTCGTAGATTTATTAATGGGCAAAGAATCGCCTTCGGGCAAGACGCCTGTTACCTTCCCGTCGACCTCGGGTCAGTGTCCGATTTATTACAACCATGCCAATACCGGCCGCCCTGCCACCGGCAATGAACTGTGTATAGGAGATATTCCCGACGACGCCGGCAATACATTCCTTGGCTGTACGTCGTACTATCTCGATGCCGGTTACAAGCCTCTCTATCCATTTGGCTACGGCATGACTTATACCACATTCGATTACTCCGACCTGAAGCTTGATAAAGACGAATACGGAGTAGACGGAACAATCCGAGCATCGTTTACCCTTACGAACAGCGGCAAACGCAAGGCGACAGAAATCGTAGAGCTTTATACCACCGACCTTGTAGCATCTGTCAGTCCGTCGGTAGCCGACCTTCGCCGCTTTGAGCGAGTGACCCTCGAGCCCGGAGAAAGCCGCCGTGTAGACTTCAGCATACCTGTGAGCGAATTGGCATTTGTGGGTCACGACCTCGCGATGCGCGTAGAGCCGGGTGAGTTTATATTGCGAGTAGGGCCTGATTCAGAGTCCGGAATAGAGAAACAATTTGTCGTAAAGTAGATAAAATTCGTCGGAAGACAAGAAAATCCGAAAAGTATCCGTATATTTGTGGCGCAGAGCAGACAGTCGGTACGTTGCCGTAGAATCTGTCTCTGCGCCTTAAATATTTATGATAACACAACTTAGCCAAATCGTAGAGTCCGCGCGAAGCCGCGGTCGCCGCCGTCTGGCGGTAGCATGTGCGAACGACGCACATACCCTTCATGCCGTAGAGGATGCCCGCAGAGAGGGCCTTGTAGATGCCACTCTTTTCGGCGAACGAGCCGGAATAGAGGCAACATGCCGAGCCGAGGGCATAGATCCGAGTAATTATACCATTGTAGATGAGAGCAATGATCTCAAATGCGTGGCACAGGCCGTGGCTCTCGTAGCCGGTAACGGTGCCGACGTGCTGATGAAGGGTCTTGTCTCTACCGACAAGTATATGCGCGGCATATTGAACAAAGAAGCAGGCCTTTTTCCAGCAAAGGGTACATTGAGCCATGTATCGGTAGTTGAAATGCCCGGTCGCGGCAAGCTGCTATGTGTAGCGGATGTTGCCGTAATCCCCCTGCCGGATTTCAAACAGAAAACCATACTTATCAAGTATCTTGCCGGCATTGCAGGGTCGCTCGGTATCGACAAGCCCAAGATTGCCTGCATAGCTCCGTCGGAGCAAGTGCTACCTGCGGTGATATCGTCGACCGAGGCATGTATACTTGCCAAAATGGCCGACCGCGGCCAGCTCGGTAAGGTGACTGTCGACGGTCCCTTGTCGCTTGATGTGGCCCTTTATCCCGAAGTTGCGGTAGAGAAAAAGGTACAGGGATCATCGGTAGCCGGTGATGCCGACTGCCTGCTGTTCCCCAACATCGAGTCGGGCAATGTATTCTTCAAGTCAGCCACACATTTCGGAGGCGCCGAGATCGCAGCCATTGTAGTAGGCACTAACCGCCCGTGCGTACTCACTTCGCGAGGCGATACTCCCCGGACCAAGCTTTATTCAATCGCGCTGGCCTGCCTTCAGTGCAAGTGATAAAACCTCAGAAACCTCCAGTCATGTCATATAAAATACTTGCCATCAATCCCGGCTCGACTTCGACGAAGATCGCAGTCTATACCGACGACAAGCCCGACTTTACCCTCTCGCTTGACCATACCCCCGAAGACCTCGCGCAGTTCGCGCAGGTGGTGGACCAGTTTGACTGGCGTAAGCAGCTGATCGAAAATGCCTTGATTGAAAAAGGCGTTGATATCAGGTCGTTTGATGCCATTATTGGCCGAGGCGGTATCATCAGCCCTATAGAGAGCGGTGTATATGAAGTGAACGACGACCTCAAGCACGACCTGTTGCATGCACGTATGCAGCATGCGTCGAATCTTGGCGGCCTTATAGCCCGCGATATCGCCGACGAAATCGGTGTAAAATCGTATATCGCCGACCCGGTGGTGGTTGACGAGATGATGCCCTATGCCCGTATCAGCGGTGTGCCCGAGTTGCCACGCGAGTCGGTATTCCATGCTCTCAACCAGAAGGCTGTCGCACGCTTGTTTGCCAAGGAGAGCAACAAGCGATATGAAGACCTCAACCTGATAGTCTGCCACATGGGTGGCGGTATCACAGTCAGCGCACACCGCCGTGGCCGAGTTATCGATACTACCAACGCACTCGACGGCTGTGGCCCGTTCTCGCCCGAACGCTCAGGCTCGCTTCCTCCCGGTCCGCTTGTCAAGCTCTGTTTCTCAGGAAAATATACCGAGGAAGAGCTTATCAAAATGGTACATGGCGCCGGCGGTCTGTATGCGCATCTTGGTACAACATCGGTGCCCGAGGTGCTTGACCGTATTCTCAACCACGACCTTCATGCGATGCTGATACTGCGAGCTATGTGCTACACCATATGCAAGGAAATCGGCGCAATGGCAACAGCACTCAAGGGCGATGTTGATGCAATACTCCTTACCGGCGGTATTGCTCACAGTAAGCGCGTGACCGACTTTATCGCCGATCATGTAGACTATATCGCACCTATATATGTATACCCCGGCGAGAACGAACTCCGCGCCCTTGCCGAGAATGCCTTGGCAGTATTGCGCGGCGAACGTACGCCTAAAGAGTATGAAAGTACGGCAAGCGAGGACCCGTCGCAGATCAACGACGAAGAACGTCCGTCGAAACTGCGCGACTGGCTCTTGTTGGCAGTCTCACCACCCACCGGCGCTAAGCCGATGACGGCTATCCGCCATTATCTGCGCAAGTGGGGGCCGAATAAAAACCGACGAAACGATTAAACCGATAGAACGGGAGGGTGTTGACGACATCCTCCTGTTTTTTTAGGTAATGGTATAAGCCTCCATTCCAGTTCAATTTACTTGTTTACAATAGAATCTTGGCTCTACCAGATAATCCACAGGTAGGCAGTGCTAATCAGCAGATTATCAGCGTTCTATCTGATTACACACTCGTAGGGTCGCGGCACAATGCTGTTTACTTAAGGCCTTTTACCCATCCACACTCTCGTAGGGTCGCGGCATGCCGCGACCCTACGAGAGGGCGTGTTAGTTGGACACAATTAGTCGGTCTGCATCGTGCATCTTACCCTTAAGTAAACAGCATTTTGCCGCGACCCTACGAGAGGGCGGGTTAGTTGGACATAATTAGCAAGTCGCATCGTACATCTAACGACCCTTAAATATGTGAATAATCTTCGACTTGCGAAACTCCAATTACTTATAGATTTTGTCTATACCGGCGTTCGAATCTTTCCGTAGCCAATGTAGTTTTTGAGTGGCGCGAAGGTGCTTACTTTGCATCGAAATTCAAAAACACAAGAAAATGGAAACTTCTAACATGCCTGTTGTAATCTGGTTTGCCGTTGCGAGCGCAATGGTATTGATAGCGTTATATGGTTTTTACCGCTATAGCCACAAACACCAAAAACGTAGTATACATGCCATTGAAATCGGCAGCGAGGCCGAAGAAATCTATGTGCCCGGCGACCGCACACGATTCGACAAAGAAGATTACAACGATGAGGACTGATACCGAGGCTTGCGAAACGAGCTCGGCGTCCACAGATGCGCGGCTGAAAGAGTGCTGCCTTTTCCTTTCGGAATATTCGTCGGCATTACTTGGCAGCGGCTCTACCTGTATGCGTCTCGAAAAGAATGTGATGAGCATGGCGAAAGCCTTGGGTTATAGGGTGACGATGACAATCTTGCCGCGCCATATACACTTGACAGTCAGTAGCGAAGATTCAAATGAGAGTATTACCTATATCGCCGATGTCGCCACTCTGCCAATACGCTTCGATATAATCACCCGCTTGAGCGAACTAAGCCGAGACCTTGTGTCGGGTCGCGTTGACCTGTCCGGTGCTCGTAGGGAATTCAAGGCTATTATCGGAGCTAAAAAGATTTATGACCGCAGGGTTGTACTGCTTGTCGGCCTTGCCAACGCATCATTCTGCCGTCTGTTTGGCGGCGATGCCCATGCAATGGCAGTAGTTTTGCTATCGACGCTTGCCGGTTACTACCTTCGTCGCGAGCTCACTATGCGTCATACCGATATGCGGTTGGTGTTTATACTCTGCTCGTTTGTATCGTCGGTATTGGCAGCCGGGGCAACGCTTTTCGGCCTTGGCAGCACACCCGAGATAGCTCTGGCAACGAGCGTGCTGTACCTCGTACCCGGGGTGCCGTTTCTAAACTCGTTCAGCGACCTCATAGCCGGACATTATATAAGTTCGATGTGCAGGCTTACCAACGCCATGATTCTTACCGCTTGTCTGTCGATAGGATTTTTAGGAGGGCTTGCGGTGATGAATCTGAGTATGTTCAAACTAATCTGAGGCGGCAATGTTACTTGAAATAATAAGCGATGCATTCTTTGCAGCTATAGCGGCTATAGGCTTTGCCGCAATCAGCAGCCCCACACGTAGGGCATTTTTCTTTTGCGCCGTGATAGCGGCAGCCGGTCATTCGCTGAGATATGTGCTTATGATGCCCGGAATGAAGCTGAATATCGTAGTATCTACGTTTATAGCCGCATTCGTTATGGGGATAATGGCCGTCAAAATATCAAACTATGCCAAGATGCCGCCGGAAACGTGTCTTTTCCCGGCGCTGTTGCCCATGATTCCCGGTATCTATGCTTACAAGAGTTTTGGCGGTATGGCAATGAGCGTTTTACATTCGGGCGATATTGAATTCAGCAAATATTTTTATATCTTTGCAGATAATGGCCTGATGTGTGTGTTTATCATTCTTGGCATGGTAGTAGGAGCGACTATACCGGTATTCGCATTTAAAAAGAAAACGATAGAAGCCTCCGATAAATAATAAGCAACAAGACTATGGAATTACGCCAGCTCAAATACTTTGTAAAGGCAGCCGAGACATTGAATTTTTCGGAAGCATCACGAGCATTGTTTATCACGCAGAGTACACTGTCGCAGCAAATCAAGCAGCTCGAACAGGAACTTGGGAGTGCTTTGTTTCTACGCGACAGCCATAGAGTAATGCTCACCGAGGCCGGAGAGGAACTGCTGCCGTATGCCTTGCGCACTATCCATGACGCCCAGTTGTGTCTCGACCGGATGGACGACCTTAAGAAAATGCTGTCCGGCACGCTCAATATCGGAGTAACGTATTCTTTTAGCCCGATACTGACTGAGACGCTTATTGAGTTTATGAAGCTATATCCCGGAGTCAAACTCAATATATATTACAAGCCGGTTGCCGAGTTGATAGAAATGCTCAAGAGCCACGAAGTAGACTTTGTGCTTGCATTTCGCTCGCGACACGCTATCGAGGGCATAGAATCGCATATCTTATTCCAGAATCATCTTGCCGCGATTGTGAAATCCGATCATCCGCTTGCGGCACGCGATAGTGTTACCCTCGAAGACCTTTCGGCATATGAACTTGCCTTGCCTACTATAGGTTTGCAGGCCCGCAATTATTTCGACGACATCATTGCTTCGCGAGGTATACCATTTAAGATAAGGATAGAGCTCAACGAGGTAAATATATTATTGAAGCTTATCAGCTGCAGCCGTCTGGTAGCGGTCCTGGCCGAGGCCACGACATATCATGTGAACGGTGTCAAGGCTATAACGATAGATGCGCCCGGAAACGAGATGACAGGGTGTGTGCTGACTTTGCGCGACTGCTATCACAAGCAGTCGATGCGCGAGTTAGTGAGGATGCTCAGTGAGTCGGCTGCAATCAGGGAACGAGTTAATTCGTGGCTTTGATTATCGGTAAACACGTTTTGCAATCGTCGTGGCCACTGATCGTCCTAACAGCGAAAGTGCGACACCTAATTTATTTTTCAGCCTTACGCTTTTATCGCGGACAATTGAGTTGCGCAGTTGTGTAATCAGCTGCCAGCAACTGTCGGCCAGTGCAGTTTTGCCATGTAGGGAGGCGAGTCCGAAAATATTGAAGGCGGCACTGAATAAACGGCTTTGGGCAGCAGGGACTGCGTCGTCGAAATGCTCTGTTACATAGTTTAATACGCTTTGAGCAGCAAATACAGCATCAGCACGTGAATCACTCCAAGTGTTGATGAAACTATCAGGATTAGGTCGATAATAATATACCGTGGCATCGATAAAAATCACGGCTTTAGCATTTAGATACAACCTCGGAATGATTTCGATATCTTCGTACCTTCTCCCCTGCAAGAACCCATCGATACGGTCGAAAATTTCGCGAGGATACATCTTGGCCCAAGCGCTTTCATGATATCCGTGGCGCTGGTAGAGAGTGTAGAGCAAGGCAATTCCGGAACTTAGATAATCGATATTGTATTTTTTTGACTTCGCCGTATTACGTTTCTGTGTGAAATTACCGATAGCGATAGCTCCTTGGTAGTTGGAGACAGCGTCTCTGAGAATTTTGATTCCGCCGTCGGTGTAGCAGTCGTCGGCATCGCAAAAGGCAATATAATCGGTAGTGCACATACGGATGCCGGTATTTCGAGCTTCAGACACACCGACGTTATCCGTGCGCTTTGTGATTACAGTGTCGGGAAACTTGTCGGCAAAGCCGAGGCATAAACTTTCGGAACCGTCGTTAGAGCCGTCGTCAATAAGAATAATCTTGTCGCCGGGCAACAGCTGTGGCAGGATAGAGTTGACGCACTCATCAAGATACTGTACGGTATTGTAAACCGGCACTATAACCGACAGGGTCTTGTTCATTTTTGTATTATGACGGGGTTTGAAGCTTCGGATTCGTTGTTTACGCGGTCGATAGCTGTTACAACATAGCAACCGGGTACCGTTGCTGTAAAATCGGCAGTACCTGTGATGTCGACCAGGGCATCGCCCCGCGAAATGTCGATGTCGTCGATAGAATCGAAACGGTAGACTGCAAAACGCACAACATCGGAAGCCTTGCCAATTGGCTGAGGCTTAGTCCATGAGATTCGTTTCTTGTTGACCCTCAGACCGTCGACGGCATGAGGCGTGCCCTGATATTTCCATGGATATTGAGGCACAAGGGCAGGGTAGTGCTGGTATTGAGAGCTAAGAGAGTCGGCAACACCACCGGTATTTCGAGTCAGTTCGTAGCCCGGCCACCAACAGTTTCCTTGTATATTTTTTGCATCTCGGGTGAGCAATACCTTGTGTTTGAGTTCGGATTTGTCGATAGTCCGCTTTACATCCTGCCCCACATATAGATGACGATTGTTTCCGGCATTTTTGTTCCACCAGTCAACGAGGGTAAGGAATGATGCAGCCTTATGGTCGAGTTCCCAGTAAAGCTGAGGCAATAGGTAATCGACCCAGCCTTTTTCTTCCCACAGTAGCACGTCGGCATATAGGGCATCGTAGTTTTGGAGACCACGGGTATCGCTTCCCCGAGGGTCGGAAGTCTTGTTGCGCCAAATGCCGAATGGGCTTACCCCGAAACGTACCCACGGCTTAGCCTCGGAAATGCGTCGGTGCAGGTCTTCGATAAGCAGGTCTACATTCTTGCGGCGCCAGTCGTCGCGCGACATCCCTTTGCCATATTTTCGGAAAGAGGCGTCGTCGGCAAATGTCTTGCCCTTGACCGGATAGGGATAGAAATAATCGTCGAAGTGTATACCGTCGATGTCGTAGCGAGCAACAATATCGTCGACAATGCGGCCGATGAATTCCCTGTTTTCAGGTCTGCCGGGGTCGAAGTATAGTTTACCGTCGTAGCGAATGAAGCGGTCGGGGTGCTTCAAAGCGATATGCCCCTTGGGTACAGTTTGTTTGGCCGTAGTGGTTACGCGGTAAGGATTGATCCAAGCATGAAGCTCCATACCTCTGCGGTGAGCCTCGTCGATAATAAACTCGAGTGGGTCCCAGAAAGGAGATGGAGCTTTACCGCCGTCGGTAAGATACCTGCTCCATGGTTCGAGCTTGCTTGCGTAGAAAGCGTCGGACTGCGCCCTGACCTGGAAAATCACGGCGTTAATACCCATTGCCTTGAGGCTGTCGAGCTGGGCGCGAAGATATGCCTTGTTTTGTTCGGTAGTGTGGCGTTTGTATTGAGGCTGATATATTGTGTTGAGCCAGGCCCCGCGAAACTCGCGTTTGTCGGCGGCGCTGACGTGGGTAAGCGATGCTAAAGCCAGGATGAAAAATAAAGCTTTGAGTGCCTTCATCAGATAGAATTTGAATAGTATTGCGAAGATAGCTAAATATTATACAACAGCAAATAAAATTAGAGACTTTTAGCACAAAAAAGTGACCGAAAAAAGCGCCCGTACGTTATACAAATAGAAGAAAGGAAAAGGAGCTTACAAGCATCCCTCGTCTTCATTCGGTGTAGTGATACAGTGGGTGGAGTTCTCATAAATAAATAGTTGAAACGTGGCAGAAGGCGACCAAAAGGCCGCCTTCTGTTTCGTTATGCTTGGTTTATTTACGAGAGCTTTCGATGTTGGGTAGAAAAACTGTAATGACACCCAATAGCGGCAGCAGAGTGCTTATTTGGAAAACGAACTCGATGCTTGTGCGGTCGGCGAGCCAGCCGAAAAATGCCGAACCGATACCTCCGAGGCCGAAGTTGAGACCGAAGAACAGGCCTGCCATCATGCCTACTTTGTCGGGTTTTAATTCTGTAGCATAGACAAGGATTGCCGAGAAAGCCGATGATATTACGAGCCCTATAATGACAGATAATATAATGGTGGCCTCGAAACCGACATATGGCAGGGCGAGAGCAAATGGCGCAGCGCCGAGAATCGACCCCCATATCACATATTTACGGCCATATTTGTCGCCGACGTGGCCGCCGAGTACAGTGCCCACAGCCACGGCTGCCATAAATGCAAACAGGCACAGCTGTGAAGTGCGGATGTCGACGGCAAATTTATCTATAAGGAAAAAGGTGAAATAGCTTGTCATGCTCGCCATGTAGAAATACTTGGAGAACGTGAGCACGCACAATATGAAAATTGCCCAGCGTATGCGACTCTTCGACAAGCGAGCCACGGCTTCGTTTACACGTATTGTCTTGTCGCGGAGCTTGTGGAGCTGCGATTTGTACCAAGTTCCGACCGGAAACAGGGTTGCGCTTGCCAGCAGGGCTGCTATGGCAAACCAGGCTATAGAGCCCTGCCCGAACGGAATAATGATAAGGGCGGCCAATAGCGGGCCAATGGCGCTGCCGCCGTTGCCTCCGACTTGGAAAATAGACTGGGCCAGGCCTTTGTTGGACCCGCCTGCCATTTGAGCAATACGCGATGACTCCGGGTGGAATATCGACGAACCGAGACCAACGACCGAAACTGCAAAAATAATGAGCGAGAAATTATTGGCAATCGACAGCAAAATGATGCCGGCGAATGTAAACAACATGCCTACTGACAGCGAGTAAGGATGTGGGTGACGGTCGGAATACATGCCCACAAGAGGCTGGAGTATCGACGATGTCATCTGGAATACGAACGTAATGATGCCAATCTGAATGAACGAAAGGCCGTACTGCTCTTTGATAATAGGGTATATCGAAGGAATCACCGACTGCATCATATCATTGAGCAAGTGGGCGAAACTGATAGCAATTAGAATAGGGAAAATAGTAGCTTCTTTCTTGATGTATGCCGAATCCATAGGCTTGAGTCTGATTGGGGGTGCAAAGTTACAAAGAATCGGTAAAGAAAAATAATTTTGAGGAGTTAAAGTAAAGTAAAAAAGTTATCAACAATCGGAGTATAATTAACATGGTATATTTGACTAATTCAGAAATTTTGCCCAATTTTGCGACCGCTTCACACACAATGTCATGAAACCGAAGACAAATTATACCTACGACCAGGCCTACGAGGCTTCATTAAAGTATTTTGACGGCGACGCCCTTGCCGCCCAGGTCTGGGTGAGCAAATATGCCCTCAAAGATTCCGATGGCAATATATTCGAGCTCACCCCCGACGATATGCATCACCGCCTTGCCTGTGAGATTGCCCGTATCGAGGCAAAATATCCGCAAGGCATGAGCGAGGAAGATGTTTTCGAACTTCTGCGCAATTTTAAATATGTAGTACCTCAAGGCAGCCCCATGGCCGGTATCGGCAATGATATGCAGGTTGGTTCGCTGTCGAACTGCTTTGTGGTTGGCATAGATAAAAAGCCTGACAGCTACGGCGGTATCATGCGTATCGACCAGGAACAGGTACAGCTGATGAAACGTCGCGGCGGTGTCGGCCACGATCTGAGCCATTTGCGCCCCAAAGGCATGGCCGTAAAGAATTCGGCCCTGACCTCGACCGGCCTTGTTCCATTTATGGAACGCTATTCGAACTCGACACGCGAGGTGGCACAGGATGGCCGACGCGGTGCTCTGATGCTCACAGTGTCGATTAAGCATCCGGATGCCGAAGGCTTCATCGATGCCAAGATGACTCCCGGCAAGATTACCGGTGCAAATGTATCGGTACGTATAGACGACGGTTTCATGCAGGCTGTTGAAGCCGGTACTCCCTACCGCCAGCAGTATCCTGTGGACAGCGACAATCCTATTGTCACCAAGGAAATCGACGCATCGCAACTGTGGCAGAAGATTGTGACAAATGCCTGGAAGTCGGCAGAGCCCGGCGTTCTTTTCTGGGATACTATCCGCCGCGAGTCTGTGCCCGACTGCTATGCAGACCTCGGTTTCGAGACCATATCGACCAACCCTTGCGGCGAGATTCCACTTTGCCCCTACGATTCGTGCCGACTGTTGGCTATAAACCTGTATTCGTTTGTTGTCAACCCATTCACCAAAGAAGCTTACTTCGATTATGACAAACTCACTACGGTGGTGAGGAAGGCGCAGCGTATCATGGACGATATCATCGATCTTGAGATGGAGAAAATCGATCTGATACTCGCCAAAGTCGACAGCGATCCCGAACCCGAGGAAGTTAAATCACCCGAGCGCAACCTTTGGCTCAAAATCAAGGAAAAGACGCTCCGTGGACGTCGTACCGGCCTCGGAACAACAGCCGAAGGCGATATGATTGCAGCCATGGGCCTTCGCTACGGTACACCCGAAGCAACAGATTTCTCAGTGTCGGTACACCGTGCAGTGGCACTTGCCGCTTACACAGAGTCTGTGGAAATGGCATCGCAGCGAGGCGCATTCGAGGTTTATGATACCGCCCGCGAGGCCAATAACCCGTATATACAGCGCCTTGCCGAGGCAGACCCCGCATTGTATGAGAAGATGTCGAAGCAGGGACGCCGCAACATTGCGTGCCTCACTATCGCTCCGACAGGTACTACAAGCCTTATGACCCGCACCTCGAGCGGCATCGAACCTGTATTTATGCCGGTATATAAACGTCGTCGCAAGATTAATGCCAATGACGCGTCGGTGCATGTTGACTATGTTGATGACAGTGGTGATGCATTTGAAGAATATATCGTATATCATCCCAAGTTCCTCGAATGGATGAAACTCGAAGGCATCGACACAGAGAAAAAATATACTCAGGAAGAACTCGATACCCTCGTCGCACGCTCGCCTTATGCCGGGGCAACAGCAAATGAAATCGACTGGCTCGAGAAGGTGAATATGCAGGGCCGTATCCAAAAATGGGTAGACCATTCAATTTCTGTTACAATCAACCTGCCGTCGGATATCAGCGTTGAAGCTGTAGAAAGCCTCTACCGCCACGCATGGCACGCCGGTTGCAAGGGTTGCACTGTATACCGCGACGGTTCTCGCTCGGGTGTGCTTGTGTCGATTGAAGAAAACAAAAAGAAAGATAAACTCACCCACGAGCCTATCATGGCAAAACGCCCCTCGGAACTCGAGGCCGACGTGGTGCGTTTCCAGAACAACAAGGAAAAATGGATAGCGTTTGTAGGTCTTGTCGACGGCCGCCCGTATGAGATTTTCACCGGTCTTGCCGATGATGAAGACGGCTTGTTCCTGCCCAAGGCGGTTACTCATGGCCGAATTATCAAGGCTATTGACGAGAACGGCAACAAGCGCTACGACTTCCAGTACAGCAACAAGCGCGGCCATAAAACCACTATCGAGGGCCTGAGCGACAAGTTCAACCCCGAATACTGGAATTATGCCAAACTTATCTCGGGCGTATTGCGCTACGGTATGCCTATTGACCAGGTACTCAAACTTGTAGGTGGTCTCGAACTCGATTCGCAGAGCATCAATACCTGGAAAATGGGTGTGGAGCGAGCCCTTAAGAAATACCTTCCCAACGGAACTTCCGCCAAGGGTCAGAAATGCCCGAACTGCGGCCAGGAAACACTTGTATATCAGGAAGGTTGCCTCATCTGCACCTCGTGCGGCACCAGCAAGTGCGGCTAAAACGCAGATTTGGCACGTATTTGTCGTTAAAGCGATAAACTCCAATCGCCCCTTAGTTGTAAAGCTATAAGCCTTATAGCCCATGCCTGCCAATTTATTTTTGCAGGTGTGGGCATTTTTTTGTAATTTCGCGATTTAGAAATGATTTAAAGATACGTCTATGCTCATAATAGGTATTGCCGGAGGTACCGGCTCGGGAAAAACTACGGTGGTAAACAAGATAATAAATAGTTTACCGGCCGGAGAAGTGGCTGTTATGCCCCAAGACTCGTATTATAAAGATTCGAGCCATATCCCGCCGGAGCAGCGCTCAAAGATAAACTTCGACGAGCCGGCGGCAATCGAGTGGTCACTTCTTGTAGAGCACCTGAAGTTGCTCAAGGAAGGCAAGACCATACAGATGCCCACATATTCGTATCTTACCTGCACTCGCCAGGAAGAAACCGTAGAGGTGAAGCCGTCGGATGTGGTGATAGTAGAAGGCATATTGGTGCTAACCGACCCTACTATCCGCAGTATGCTTGATATCAAGGTTTTTGTTGATGCCGATGCGGACGACCGTCTTATCCGTGTTATCGCCCGCGACTGCATAGAGCGAGGCCGTACGCCCGAGATAGTAATCAACCGCTATCAGGATGTACTCAAACCGATGCATTGCCAGTATATAGAGCCTTCGAAGCGCTATGCCGACCTTATCATACCGCAAGGCGGCAGCAATACTGTGGCAATCAACCTGCTTACCGACTATATCGAGAGCCGCCTGCACCGCGGAGCGCCGGTACGAGGCGTTAACCCCTGCAAAATCTGATTATGGGTATAAGCTGGAGACACAATAGATCGGAAGAGCAACAGCAGGATGTGCCTGCCCCCTTCGCACCGTTGACTGACCGACGTCCTGACGAACATCAGCAGGAGGTGGATGTCGTGGTAGAAGAGAAAATCGTGGTGGAATCACCTGTGGTCGAAGATGGCAAAATGGTGCTTCGAACTGATAACCTTGTCAAGAAATACGGCAAGCGCACGGTTGCCAACCATGTGTCGATAGATGTTACCCAAGGTGAGATTGTAGGTCTTCTCGGCCCTAACGGTGCCGGAAAGACGACAACATTCTATATGACTGTGGGGCTTATAGAGCCAAATGAGGGCCAGATATTTCTCAACGACCTCAATATAACCAAGTTCCCGGTCTATAAGCGTGCTCAGAACGGTATCGGATATCTTGCTCAGGAAGCATCGGTATTCCGCAAGATGAGTGTGGAGGATAATATCCGCTCGGTCTTGCAGATGACCAATATGAGCAAGGAAGAACAACGCGACAAACTCGAAAGCCTGATTGAAGAGTTCCGCCTGCAAAAAGTGCGCAAGAACCTCGGCGACCAGTTGTCGGGTGGCGAACGCCGCCGAACGGAAATAGCACGATGCCTGGCAATTAATCCTAAGTTTATAATGCTCGACGAACCGTTTGCCGGTGTCGACCCGATTGCGGTAGAGGATATACAGTCGATTGTATACAAACTCAAGGACAAGAACATAGGAATCCTGATTACAGACCATAATGCTCAAGAGACCCTTCGCATCACCGACCGCGCCTACCTACTCTTTGAGGGTAGAATATTATTTCAGGGAACGAGCGAGGAACTTGCCGAAAACCCGGTAGTACGCGAGAAGTATCTCGGTCGCGATTTCGTATTCTATCGCAAGCGACTCGATGCAGAATGAAGCCGCAGGATTTTTTCAGAACCAATCGATAAGAAAACTAATAAACAATACTATATGTCAGAAGAAAACGCAACCCTCGAGAATGAGAAACCGCAAGGCTTGAGCTTTGTGGAAGAAGAGGTTTATAATGATCTGCGGGCAGGAAAGAACGGCGGCAGGCTGAATACCCGTTTTCCGCCCGAACCGAATGGTTATCTCCACATCGGCCATGCCAAGGCTATCTGCATGGACTTTGGTGTTGCAGAGAAATTCGGCGGTACATGCAATCTTCGATTTGATGATACCAACCCGGTAAAAGAGGATGTAGAGTATGTAGACTCAATCCGCGAAGATATCCATTGGCTCGGTTTCGACTGGGGCGACCGCGAATACTATGCTTCCGACTATTTCCCACAGCTTTTTGACCTTGCCGTACGCCTGATTAAAGAAGGCAAGGCATATGTCGACGACCAGACAAGCGAGCAGATTGCCGCACAGAAGGGTACCCCGACAGAACCGGGTCAGAACAGCCCATACCGCAGCCGTACACCCGAGGAAAACCTCGACCTGTTCCTTCGCATGAATGAAGGCGAGTTCGACGAAGGTGCTCGTGTGCTTCGTGCAAAAATCGATATGGCGTCGCCGAACATGCACTTCCGTGACCCGATTATGTACCGCATCATCAAAACCCCGCATCACCGCACCGGTACCAAGTGGAAAGTATACCCGATGTATGACTTTGCACATGGCCAGAGCGACTACTTCGAGGGTGTTACCCATTCTATTTGTACTCTCGAGTTCGTTCCTCACCGTCCTCTTTACGAGTATTTTGTGAAGGAACTTGCCGACGAGAGCTACTGCCCCCGTCAGATAGAGTTCAACCGCCTCAACCTGACCTATACCGTGATGAGCAAGCGCAAGCTGCTGCAGCTGGTAAAGGAAGGCCTTGTTGCCGGTTGGGATGATCCTCGTATGCCGACAATTTCGGGTATGCGTCGTCGTGGCTATACACCGGCTTCGATCCGCAACTTTATCAATACAATCGGTTATACCAAGTACGAGGCACTCAATAGCGTAAGCCTTCTCGAGCATGCCGTTCGCGATGATTTGAACCGCATCGCCACACGCGTAATGGCTGTCATCAACCCTGTCAAGCTTATTATCGACAACTATCCCGAAGGCCGTGTAGAGACTGTGACAATGGAGAACAATCCCGAAGAAGAGGGTAGCGGTGTACATGAAATGCCATTCTCTCGCGAACTGTATATCGAACGCGAGGACTTCATGGAGAATCCCCCGAAAAAGTTCTTCCGCCTTGCTCCCGGCCAGGAAGTGCGTCTCAAAGGTGCGTATATCATCAAGGGTACAGAAAATATCGAGCGAGATGCCGACGGCAATATCATCGCTATCCACTGCACCTACGATCCCGAGAGCCGCAGCGGCCTCCCTGGAGCATCACGCAAGGTGAAAGGCACACTCCACTGGGTATCTGCCGAGCATGCTGTTGATGCACAGGTGCGTCTTTACGACCGTCTCTTTGATGTAGAGAACCCTGCAGCCGAGCCCGACCGCGACTTCCGCGAGATGCTCAATCCCGAGTCGCTTGTGGTGGTTGAACATGCCAAGCTCGAACCGTTTATCATCGAGAATGCCACACAGGGCAAGAAATTCCAGTTCCAGCGTATCGGTTATTTCACACCCGACTACGATTCGACAGCGGAGCACCCTGTATTCAACCGCACAATCGCTCTCAAAGATACTTGGGAGAAGGTGCAGAAAAAAGCATAAGACAGCCCGAACCAAGTTGTTCGAGTGTAAAGGTTTATAGGTTATAATATTATGCCCTCGGTAGTGTCGGCATGGTGTTATAAGCTATAAACCTAATATATCTATTTTGAGTTTCGCAAGTTCGGTTTTTCGCGCTGTTGTCGTGGCCGGATTTGTTGATTCTCGAAGATGTCAAGCCAATTTCTCCTTTATATACTATCACTTACCCATGGACGAAGAAAAGAATCCCCGCGAAGAATTGTACAAGCGTTTCAAGGAATCGCTGTCACACCCGGTTTCGCAGCGATATTTTGACGAGGACGAACTGATAGATCTTTACGATTATGCCGGCGACCTCCATGATGATTACGTACAGCTCGAGATTCTGCTGTGCGGGGCGCGTCTATATCCGGAAAGCCATGGACTGAGTGAGCGCCGTCTGCTATTCTATCTCGATACGTCGGATGATAATACCGACCAGCGCACCGAAGCAGCGGCCAAGTATCTTGCCGACAATCCTGATGCGTCGTCGCTGTTGTTTGATATAGCGCGAATGGAAACGTCGCCAGGCGATGACCACGAGGCATCGCTTGAATATATCCTGCACCAATACGAGACATTCGACGATGAGGAGATAATACGTTTTGTAGACCTTGCAATCGACCTCGGCCAGTACGGCTGGCTTGTAGAGAATCTCGATAAGATAGCTGAGAAAGTGCCGTATAAGCCCACACTTTACTTCGAGGTGGCACGCGAGGCCGACAATTCATATGACAACGAAACCCTTGTAAAGGTTGCAGACCAGCTGATCGAGCTTGAACCGTTTACAACCAATTACTGGATAATGCTATTCAGGGGTCAGGCTCGCCTTGACCGTCGCGATGAAGCTCGTACGACGTATGACTCGGCCAAGGCTCTTGCTGCCGATGACCCTGTGGCTATGCTTGGTATAGCAGATGCCGTGTATACATCCGCACCATATCTGCTCTCTGATATGGCCAATACATTGAAGGCTATCAAAGAGCAGTATCAGGATGATTTTGACTATACGGATGCCTATTGTGCCATGTTGGTGCAATTGGGAAATGTGAGTATGGCTGTCAACGAGATTAAGGCGTTTCTTGACCGTCATCCGGTAACTCCCCGAGCAGTTAGGCAGTTGTTGATGTGCAACAGCCGTGATTGCAAGGAGTATGTAGAGCGCTTTTTCAACAATGCTACGGAAGAGCAGGCCTTGGAATTTGATATAGAAAACTTGGCCCAGACGCTCAATATGCGAGGCGCACACTATTCGGTGGACGCGCTGATGTCAATGGCCATGTCGAAGAACATGGTCTTTGAGCCGTATTTCTCGATATGGATGGAATCGCTGTTCGCCCTGGGCAAGTACGGCGAGGTGGTAGAGCTCGGCAATAGAAGCGATGCGCTTGAAACAACACTACAGACTCCGCTCAAAGGTGCATCAATGGCGTATATCTATACGGTGTCGTTGTTGAAAACCGGGCGGTATGACAAAGCAGTGGAATATGTGGCAAAGGTTCGCCCGAGATTTGAACGCGACATAAGTGACTTACCCCTGCCATTGAGACTGACCTTGCGGGCGTTCCTGTCGCTGGCTGATGTCATTGACAGGAAAACGGCTGAGGACAATTTATATTGGGAGTATTTCGACCAGCTATCGTACGGAAAATTCTAAAAAGATGAAAAAGTTTATATTATCGTTGTTATTCACCGTCGTGATGCTTTCGGCCTATTCACAGGTGCCGTATTTTTCTTCAACGCCAGGTGATGGAAACCTGTATGGATATACCTCGTTGAAATTCAGACCCGGTATAAATGCACAAGAAACTTATACATGTTTCCAATACGGCCTCGGGTCGATGTTTGCAGTCGGTACAGATATATCAACAGGTCCCGGAAGTTCGAACTGGGGTTTATTGGGCCGTTTTGGAAAAGTAATCAACCCTTATTTTGGAGTCGGCCTGCAGGTAACACCGTCGTTTGCACTCAACGATAACTTTAAGTTTTCACATCTCACAAGTGCCTTGTATTTAAACGGTCAGATAACAAACGACGGCCGCTTGTTCTGGGTAAGTAATACCTGGGTTGAGATACCACGTCACGGATCGGTGTCGTTTACAAACTGGGAGTATTTCGGTTATACATTTGGCTTGCCCAAAGGCTCGATAACTCCCATGGTCGGCATGACACATGATTGGAGATTCAATGATAATCCCGACATGGCAGCCGGTGTGTATTATAGTCTTGGCTGCTGGAATTTCTATGTTTGGGGCAATGATTTCTTTAAGGATCATCCACGCTTAGTAATCGGAGTCGATTTTAAGTTACCTGTAAGGAAAAGATAAATGAGTGGGGTAAAAGTTGTAACCGATTGGTTCTTGCGAAATGTCGTTTTTGTAGCGACAGTATTGATTGCCTTTGGCGTAATTGCCTTTGGCGTCGGTTATAGCAACGTGCTTACCGACCTGTCGGCATCATGTATGCGCTGGGTAAGCGATACATTTGGCTGGCTCTATGTAGTATCGGTGTTTGGATTTATAGTCTTTTTGGCCTGGCTTGCAATGAGTCGGTATGGATCGATACGTCTTGGCGATGATAATGACCGCCCTGAGTTCAGCAACTTCACATGGTATTCGATGCTCTTTTGTGGCAGTACAGGAATCGGTCTTGTTTTCTGGAGTATAGCCGAACCCTTGTCACACTATGCCTTGCCGCCTGCCGGAATCGAAGCCGGCACCTTGGATGCAATCCAATTCTCTATCCGCACATGCTACCTTCATTGGGGTGTGACTCAGTGGGCTTGCTTTGCAATCGTAGGGCTTGGAGTTGCTTATTTCCAGTTCAGGAAGAAGAAAAACGCGCAGCTGAGTAATTTGTTGGCACCGCTTGTAGGCGACAAACTTGTAGACGGCTGGCTGGGCAAATTTATCGATGGTTTTGCCGTAGTTGTATCGTTTGCCGGAGTCGCAACATCGCTTGGCCTCGGTGTGTCGCAGATATGCGGAGGATTGCAGTACCTCTTTGATATACCAAAGACAGAAGAAACCATGCTGGTGATTATAGTGTTTATCACTCTTGTGTTTATCATCAGTGCCATTACAGGTGTTTATAAGGGTATCAAACTACTGTCGAATATCAATACGTTTATTGCTTTGCTGTTGTTGGTATTGGTATTTTGCATAGGGCCGAAAATTGCAATACTGAATAACCTTACCAACAGTGTAGGTCAGCATATACAATATTTCTTTTCAGATGTGTTGATGATCAATGCATTTGGAGATAACGAATGGGTAATGAACTGGCGAGTTTTCTACTTTGCATGGTTTATAGCCTGGACACCTTTTGTAGGAATGTTTGTTGCGAGGATTTCAAAAGGCCGGTCGATTCGTGAGTTTATCTTAGGCGTAGTCGTTATACCGTCGCTGTTTACAATCATCTGGCTTGCCGTATTCAGTACTATCGGCATGACCACAGTAGAAGGCTGGGATATCGCTCAGGTACGCGAACTTGTGTCTTCTCCGGAGACAGCAGTGTTTATAGTCTTCGGGCAATGGCCCTTAGACCAGTTGTTGTCGTTGCTGATAGTAGCCTTGCTCGCTATATTTTTTATCACATCGGCCGACTCGGCTACGTATTCGTTGAGTGTGATGACCTCGAACGGGATTATCAACCCACCGGTATACAAAAAAGTTTGTTGGGGTATCATTGAGGCAGTAATAGCCTATGTACTTTTGTCGGCAGGAAGTTTGAAACCACTGCAGACAATTTCAATAGCGGCGACATTGCCATTCTTGCTTGTGATGATTGCAATGATTGTAGCTATGACTAAGGAAATTAAAAAAGATTATTCGAGGATAAAACATGTTGAAAACTGAACTAAAAAAACATAAGTTTATAGTTTTTTGCGAAGACCACTATAACCCCTTAGGGCTTTGCCGAAGTCTTGGGGAAGAAGGAATCGACCCTATAGTTGTCGCCTTTGGCAAAGACTCAGGTCTGCTTCGCAACTGCAAATATGTAAAAACTATCCAATGGTGCAGTAATATCGATGAGGCATTAAAGTATATCATCGATAATTATGGGAAAGAAGAGTATAAGCCGTTTTTATTTACATCGGGCGACAACACCACCCAGCTGCTTGATGAACACTACGGCGAGTTGATTGACCATTTTTACTTCTTTAACTGTGGTGCTCCCGGAGCTACGAGCAAATACATGGAAAAGGAAACCCTGTGCAATATTGCCCAGGAATGTGGCATCAATAAGCCTAAAGGTGAATTATTGCGCAAAGGTGAGTTGCCGCGGACGCTTCGCTATCCGGTGATAACCAAGGTTACAAAGTCGACTCTTGGTGCTTGGAAAGATGATGTGTTTATCTGTGAAAACGAAGCCGAACTGGTTGAAGCGTATTCACATATCAAGGCCGACGAGTTGCTTGTGCAAGAGTTCATTGAGAAGAAAAACGAATTATGCGTAGACGGTTTCTCAATAAACGGAGGCGAGCAAGTGTGGTTTCCGTATACATCAGAATATATCCGCTTCTTGCGCAAAAGCTACGGAGAATATATGTGGATTAAGCCATATACAGATGAAAAGGTTCGCAAAAGCATCCAGGATATCTTGAAGGCAACACACTTCTCGGGCGTCTTTTCGCTTGAATGTATTATAGATAAAAATGATGACCTGTGGTTCCTTGAGGTGAATTTCCGTAACTCTACATGGAGCTATGCCTATACATATGCGGGATTGAATCTTCCCTATCAGTGGGCTAAATCGACACTCGAAGGGCGTATAGATTATGATTCTGCTAAAATTCTCGACCGTCCGTTCCTTGCAATGAACGAGGTATCTGATTTTACCGATAGCGTGTTGCACGAGCGCCAGATAGGCATACGCGAATGGTTCAAACAGGTTCGTGAATGCGATGTGCTTTATTATTACAACAAAAACGATAAGAAGCCGCTTTTTTTCCATATTATCAAGCGATTGACTGCTGCCGTTAAGAAACGAATCGGCATAAAACATTAAGTTTGAAGAGTTGTTTTAAAAGACATAAGCGGTTTTAAAATTTATAATCAACTAATGAAAGAAAACATAAAACACACTCCTCGCCCTAATGTGACGTGGGATGCGGAAGAGAAATCGGTATTTGACCGAGGTATATTCTTTTCTGCGCGTCAGGCAATCAAACATCATGCCAGCGGTGGCAATATACTTATCATAGCAACTGTGCTTGCACTGGTTATTGCCAATATACCAAGTTTTAATGACTATTATTTTTCATTCTGGGACCAGGAAGTGCGCCTACAGCTCGGCGATTTCAACGTATTCAGCCATGCCGGAGAGCCAATGAGCTTGTTGGCATTTATCAACGATGCCCTAATGGCGATATTCTTTTTCACTATCGGCCTTGAGATAAAACGCGAGGTTCTGGTGGGAGAGTTGTCGTCGTTCAAGCAGGCCCTTCTGCCCATTGTCGGTGCTTTCGGAGGTATGATAGTGCCTGTAGTTATCTTCTATATGATGAGCCGCGGTACAGACTATGTAGGCGGCGCGGCTATACCAATGGCAACCGATATTGCGTTCTCGCTCGGTGTGCTTGCAATGCTTGGCAAGCGAGTGCCTTTGTCGCTCAAAATATTCCTTACCACTCTCGCTGTGGTAGATGATATCGGCGGTATAATCGTTATTGCGGCGTTCTATTCAACTCATATCGAACTGATGATGCTGGTATATGCGCTTGTTCTATTCGGTGTGCTGTTGCTTGGCTCTGCTTTGCGTATAAAGAGCAAGATCTTCTATCTCGGCATCGGCGGTATAATATGGTTTCTATTCCTCAATTCGGGTATACATCCTACGATTGCCGGAGTTCTTGTGGCATTCTGTGTGCCTGCAACGCCGGTGTTTGCCCCGATGAAGTATATCAAGATTATCCGCAATTCGATAGCACACTTCAGTGTAGACGAGCCCGAAGACCTTGTGAAGCGCTCGATTCTTGACAAAGAGCAGATGAACTGGTTGAAGCAGGTAGAATCGGCGTCGGATAAGGTGATATCGCCACTACAGGACCTCGAAGACTCGCTTCACCCAATCGTCAACTATTTTATCATACCATTGTTTGCGTTTGCAAATGCCGGTATATTCCTGCTCGATATGGATCCTGCAACGATTTTCGAAGGCATCTCGCTTGCGGTAATCTGTGGTCTTGTCATCGGTAAGTTCCTTGGTATTCTCAGTTTCTCGTGGCTTTGTGTCAAGCTCGGTTTTGCGCCCATGCCGGCACATTCCAATTGGAGCATGATGGCATCGGTATCGATGCTTGGCGGTATCGGCTTTACAGTGTCGATTTTCATCGCCACGCTGTCGTACGACGCTGCCATACCACATCAGGCCGATTTGCTTGCGCATGCCAAGCTCGGTATTGTATGCGGCTCGGTATTATCCGGTCTGTTGGCCTTCCTGTGGCTGCATTTTACTCTGCCTAAGGGCGTTGCGCCTGATGCTGTAGAGGATTAAATAAGTAACTCTTAAAATATAAGATAATGACCGTACACGAATTATTACTTGAGCGTCACAGCATACGCAAGTATACAGAAGAACCGATTCCGGCAGAAGATGTGAAGACTATCATTGAGTCGGGACTGCTCGCCCCGTCGTCGAAAAGCGCCCGCTCGTGGCAGTTTGTCGTAGTTGAAGACCACGACATGCTGGCTCGTCTGAGTGATCTCAAGCCCTCGTATGCGGCGTCTATCAAGGATTGTCGTTTTGCCGTAGTGGTAACAACCGACCCCACTCAGAGCGAGGCATATATCGAAGATGCCTCTGTGGCTGCGATTCTCATGCATATTCAGGCTGCCGACCTCGGTATAGGTTCATGCTGGGTACAGGTGCGTGGCCGCCAGGCTGCCGACGGAACACCTTCGGAGGAAGTTGTGAGAGAGCTTCTCGGTATTCCGGAGCATATGTGTGTAGAGTGCGTGATGACATTTGGTTATTCTGCCGAGACCCGCAAGCCGGTTGATCCATCCAAGCTCAAGTGGGAGAAGGTGCATATAGGTACGTGGCGAAACGATCAATGATACCAGAGCGTATAGCACTTGTCGGTACGGGTAATGTAGCGTCGCACCTTGCGGAGGCCTTTGGCAACCGTATCGGAATGATAGTAAGCCGCGACCCGGTCAAGGCCGAGGCGTTGGCTAAAGAATGCGGTGCTGCAAGTTCGGGCGATTATGAATCGTTGAAGGCTTATAACCCCGAGATGATAATTGTGAGTGTTGCCGACCATGCTGTTGCGGATGTCGTGGCTGCGTTAGGAGGCACATTCGACCAGCCGTTGGTGGTGCATACTTCGGGTACCGTGCCTAAAGAAGTTCTATCGCCTATAAGCGATCGAACAGGTGTGCTGTACCCTCTGCAGACATTCTCTAAGGGAGTGTTTGTGGATATGCGCACGGTTCCTTTCTTTACAGAATCGGCAAAACCCGAAGATATTGCTATCGTCAATGCTCTTGCCAATTCAATTTCCGATACCGTGCATCATGCCGACGCTTCGCAGAGGCAAGTGCTACACGTAGCCGGTGTTTTCTCGTCGAATTTTGTCAATATCCTGCTTGAAATGGTGGGCGATGTACTTGGAAGTGCCGATTATCCGTTGTCAACAGTACGTCCGCTTGTAGAAGCTACGGTTGCCAAGGCTTTTACTGCCGGCCCACATGCCGCTCAGACCGGCCCCGCAAAGCGTGGAGACAGAGATGTAATGGCAAAACATGCCGCCATGCTTCCTGACGATAAACGCCGTGTATACGAATTATTATCAGAATATATCCTAAAGTCACATAAAGTTACGTTGCAATGAGTAAAATAGACTATGATTTGAGCAAAATCAAGGCTATCGCCTTTGATGTCGACGGAGTATTGTCGCCTGCAGTCGTACCTATCGATAGCGATGGCAATCCACGTCGTATGGCAAATATCAAGGACGGCTATGCGTTGGTGCAGGCCATACGCAGTGGCTTGAAACTTGCAATAATTTCGGGAGCCGATACCGAGCCGGTGCGCCGACGTTTTGAACTTATCGGGTTTACCGACATATACCTCGGGCATATAGAAAAACTACCTGTGCTGAAAGCATGGATGGCCGAAAACGGACTTACCCCTGAGCAGGTAGCTTACTGCGGTGACGATATACCCGATATCCTGCCAATGAGGCACGTAGGTCTTGCCGTAGCCCCTCGAGATGCCGACCCTGATGTCAAGTCCGTAGCGAAGTTTATATCAACAGCCGCCGGCGGCTGCGGAGTGGCAAGAGAATTGATTGAAGAGATTATGAAAACGCAGGGTACATGGCCTGCTGCCGATAAATTAGCATTTGGACAATGAGTCTCAATTCGCATCATCTTGATTTTCATACCGGCGCCAGCCATCCAAGTGGCGCGGTTGTGTTGCCTCCGGCGCCGAGTGCGTCGTTTGCGGGGGTGAGCGTGCTGCTTGCATCCAATTCGCCACGTCGTCGCGAGTTGCTCGGGCTTATCATGCCGTCGTTCGAGATAGCAGTGCCGCGTGATATCGACGAGGTATATCCCGACAACCTTCCGCCAGAAGAAGTACCGTTGTACTTGTCTGCTCTCAAGGCGAAAGCATATGCCGACTTGCTTACGCCCGGAGAACTCATTATTACAGCCGACACAATAGTGATTGCCGAGGGTAAAATCATGGGCAAGCCACACGATGCCGACGAGGCTGTGGCAATGCTTAAAACGCTTCAGAATTCGACTCATACCGTTGTTACCGGAGTTACACTCCTGTCGCTTGAAGGAAAGAAAACCGATACCTTTTCAGAAACCACTCATGTGAGCTTCGGCCCACTTACCGACGACGAGATTCGACTGTACGTAGAACGATTCCAACCTTTCGATAAAGCCGGAGCCTACGGAATACAGGAATGGATCGGCGCCGCCGCCATATCGCGAGTCGACGGCTGTTTTTACAATGTGATGGGTCTTCCTCTCCACACCCTCTACACCCACCTCAAGGAATTTTACTAAAAATAATTTTTAATGTATTAAAAATTAGTATAGTAAGTAAAATTTTATTAATTTTGTGTCGTAATCCATGTAGACACGAATTTTATACAATAAAATTAAAAGAGCTGTCCGGATTAATCCAGACAGCTCTTTTTTAAACCATTAATAACTTTCAAAGCTGTTGAAAACAGCATTATATGTGTATGTTTAGGCTACTATTATCTTTCGCCGTATTGTTGTCAAGCATCGTTGCCCATGGGCAAGTGCAAATTTTAGAGTCGTTCTTAAAGAACGAAGCCGACTGGTATACAACAACAAAAGCAGATGCCGCGAATGTGACTGAGCTCAGATCACCGGATACGGGCATAACCTATGTAAGCGAGCAAGCTTATCGAGAGAGTACTAACGGCTTTTTAATGCTGCTTGGTAGGTCTGTAAGCCCTAAAGGCTATATACAGTTTACACTTGACGAGCCCTGTAGTAATATAAAACTTTACAGTAGGTCTGCAGCTTCGTCAAATCAGGCAGTTAATGTGTCAATAGGAGATAGTCTGATAGTTTCTAATGCCAAGATACCCAATGAATCAGGAGGAGTCTTGTCGATAGATATACCTGAATGCTATCAGCAAGGCGGCCTTGAATTCAAGATTCAGGCTTCTACCAATTATAATGTGCAGATTACGGAGATAGTGTATAACTTTTCATATTCAGGTTCAAAAAACGAACCAAAAGCGAGTTTCCCTGCAAGTAGATATGTAGCAAAGGTTGGAGAGGATTTTGTGTCGCCGGCGCTTACGACTGATTCTGACGGTCTTGTGTCATTTAGCTCATCTAACATCAAGGTTGCCACTGTAGATAATGAGACAGGAAAAGTTTCGATAGTCGGTGCAGGTGAAACAGTGATAACGGCCAATATTGCAGAAACATCAGAATTCGAGCCCGGCGAAGCATCGTATATCCTTGTGGTATTGGACTCGGGCTTGGTGCTTTATCCTCCAATTACATATGATTTCTGCTCAGAGGATTTACTGCCATATGAAGTTGTTGATGTCAATTGCGACGGAAATACCTGGTTCTTGAGTCCTGGCAATGGCATGGTTTGTGATTCACCTTCTTCGGGCCAGAATCAAGATATACTTCTTACTGCCCCGGTGTATCTGTCAGCAGAAATGCATGAATTAGTCATTACTGTTGGAAGCGGTGAAGCAGGCTCATCTTTTATCGTTGGCCTTGTCAATGAGGATTTGGAAATCTATATGGTGTCAGAATACTATATTGATTATTCTGAACCGACTGAATATACCTGTTCTTTTGTTTTTGAGGGAGAGGGTAACTATAGAATAGGTATTATGTGCACGTCGACGGATTCTCAAAGCCCTATGACGGTGTATAAAATAGCAATGGACGAATCTCATGAAGAAGATCCACCGGTTGTCCCCGGTCAGTCGGTAAGGAATACACTCCCGGCTGAAGAACTTGGCATACTCCAGAAATTTAAAGATGAAGTACTACCTCCGTACTATTCTTGGGATTTTGATAGTAAAGAACTTGAAGGCGTGAAAATTGTAAATGGTCATGTTAAGTCGATAGATTTACCCAGCTGTAATTATAATGACAATTGTCATTTCCCGGTATACTTATTACAACTTAAGTATCTGACATCTCTCAGCCTTCAATATAATTATTTCGTAGGCGATGTGTTTGCTGCAATAGGCAGTGATGCTTTCGCTGATTTTGCTGAAGATGTTAAGGCGAATTCGAATTTGCAGGTGTTGAATATAAGTAATAACAACATAAGCGGTAATGCCGGGGCGCTTGTGGACCTGTTGCCCAATCTTACGAATCTTGACATACGCCATAATGAGTTTTCGGAGATAAACCCTGTTTTCCCTGAAACACTGGATGCAATGTGTTACTATCAGACAATTCGTGTCGACCATACTATGGAAGTTCCCAATTATTTCAATCTCAATGATCTTCCGGAAATGGCAAAGTACCTTATAGAATCTAAATGGTATGGGGAGTTTGATTATCACGACTTGATGATGAGCGTCAATGCCGATAATTCTTACTTGGATCTGAGGCCTGATGAGGATTTAAATCTCACACTATCGAATGGTCAATGGTGGAGTAAGAGTAATAGCGAGGTGACACTGTATGATAATGTTGCATGGAGCTTCTCGCTGATAATGAAGCTGAGCTATATACCCGGCGATACGAATTTCGATGGAAATGTCGATGTAGCAGATGTACCTATAGTATGTGCGATGATTATGGGTCGTGAAACGCCTATAATCAATCTTGGAGCGGCCAACCTGGTTAAAGAAAGCGAGTACGATAGAATCATTAACGCCCTCGATTTAGTTAAGCTTATCAATTTGATATTATCCGAGCCTTTGAAGGATAGTGGTTTACGCAGGTCGAGACCGGTGGATATGGCTCGCGTAGGATTGAGTATTGTAGACGGAGCTGTCACTTTGACATCCGAAGGCAATGTTTCTGCGATCGACTTTACGTTGCAAGGCGCAGGAGAGTTTACGGCAGAAAAACACTCAGGTATTGCTGTTGCCAGCCGTAGAAATAGTGACGGCTCACTTCGTGTGATTGCATACTCAACAGATGGTTCGGCCTTGCCTGAGGGTGATATTGTAATAGCCCGAACAGATGCAACAAGTACGGGTAAATGTATTGCAGCTTCGCCGGAAGGAAAACTCCTTGAAGTAGCGGTATCGATGTCGGGTATCGAAGACGAGATAGGCTTGTCGGGATTGCGTGTAACGTCACAGCCCGGAGCATTGATTGTTGACTCAGAGAAAGACGTAAGAGTATACACTACATCGGGCACAGAAGTTTATTCGGGTATGGCCGATAATGTGAGAATCAATCTTCAATCCGGCGTATATGTAATCGTATCCGGAGAAAAGGTGGTAAAATGTATTGTAAAGTAACTGATACTAAGAAACTGTTTAAATTTGATTCAATAAAATTTTTATGGCAGCCAAATCAATCATTTCTTCAGCGACCTCTGTTGATTCTTCATAATTGCGTGAAAGGCGACGGAACCAATCAAGCCA